>JAEEGL015655429.1_pt1 | contig 17744 bp, 13 predicted proteins | sample 9134231 | NCBI WGS metagenome assembly JAEEGL01 (sample SAMN16246548, study PRJNA631951) | gut metagenome | biome: gut microbiome; feature: rumen; material: fiber-attached | host: Bos | place: Iran: Karaj | collected 2018-10 | reverse complement strand
CAAAAATATCCGTATGGTCTTTACTCCGGGGCATACCGCGGGGGCATGCTGCATAGAAGCGGAAAATGTTGTTTTTACGGGCGACAGTATGCTTAAAGATACCGCCGTTATAACGGGGTTTCCGAGCGGCAGCGCAGATGCCTATAAAAATGTGACCTTGCCCTACCTGAGCGGCATTGACGAAAACAGGTACATCTGCCCGGGGCATTTTGAGCCGTTTTACAAATACGAAACAGAGCTGAAAGACGGAGTTTTTGTTACAAAAAACAGGGATGATAAATGATGAATTACAGTGAATTACTTGAAATACCGCCGTTTTCCCTTGACAAGCGGGAAAAAGAGTGTATACTTACCGACAAGCTTAAACAGCTTACTCAAAAGCATATTGAAAGATGCGCGCCCTACCGCAATATGATGCGTGCCGTGGGCTATGACGGCAATAAAATAAAAAGCTATTACGACCTGCCTTTTATCCCCGTCAGCCTTTGTAAGGAAATGGAGCTTGGCAGCGTGGACAAGGCCGAGGTGTTTAAAACAATTACATCTTCGGGCACTACGGGTCAGGCTGTGTCACGCATTTTCCTTGACAGGGCGACAGCGGGCAATCAGCAGAAAACGCTTGTAAAAATAGTGACGGATTTTACGGGTGCGACGCGTATGCCCATGCTTATAATAGACAACCCGTCGGTCATCAAAAACCGCGCCATGTTTTCGGCAAGGGGCGCGGGTATACTGGGCTTTTCAATTTTCGGCGCGGACAAGACCTATGCGCTTGACGACGATATGAATATAGATTTAGAGGCTGTGGAGGCTTTTCTTGAAAAGCACAAGGGCAAAAAAATACTGCTTTTTGGCTTTACTTTTATGATATGGCAGCATTTTTACAAAAAACTTTTGCAGCTTGACCGAAAAATAGACCTTTCAAACGGCATACTTATACACGGCGGCGGCTGGAAAAAACTTGTGTCCGAGGCGGTGTCGCAGGAAGAATTCAAGCAAAGGCTGACGGATGCCTGCGGGCTTTGGGATATACATGACTACTACGGCATGGTGGAGCAGACGGGCTGTGTTTATATGCAGTGCGAATGCGGACGGCTGCACGCAAGCATTTTTTCGGATGTGATAACCAGGCGGGCAAAAGATTTTTCCGTATGCGAAAACGGCGAAGCGGGTATAATCGAGGTCGTTTCCATGCTGCCCGAGTCCTATCCGGGGCATTGCCTGCTTACGGAGGATGAGGGCGTTATCCTTGGCGAGGACGACTGCCCCTGCGGCCGCAAGGGCAAGTATTTCAAGGTAAACGGCCGCCTTAAAAATGCGGAGATAAGGGGGTGCAGCGATACTTATGCAGCTAAATTTCAATGAGCTTAAATATCTTATCGGCACGCCCGAAACAATAGAAAAAATGCGGGAACTCAGACCGCTGCGCCCGTTTGACGGCAGGGTGCTGTCTTTTTTTGACAGTCTGTCCGTAAAATTGAGAAAAAACAGGGATTTTTCGGATGCCGCGACCTTTGGCTTCTGGTGCAGAAAGGCCGCGCTTTTGCAGCAAAAGGAAAGCTATGATGATATTTCCGAGCGCCTTGGCAGGGGTATCGTTTTTCACAGCACACCCTCAAATGTGCCCGTGAATTTTGCGTTCAGCCTTGCGGCGGGACTTCTTGCGGGAAATGCAAATATAGTCCGCCTGCCCGCAAAGGATTTTGAACAGGTGGAAATAATAACGTCTGCGGTAAAAGAACTTCTTTCTTCGGAATACACAGATATCGCGCCTTATATCTGTTTTGTGAAGTACGCTTCAAACAGCAGTATAAACGATGCTTTTTCTTCGCTTTGCGATGTCAGGGTGATATGGGGCGGCGATGCCACAATAGCAAGAATGAGAAGATCGCCGCTTGGCGCAAGGGCAAAGGAGATAACTTTTGCGGACAGGTTTTCGGCGCTTGTGATAAACGCCGATGCCTATCTTGAACAGGAAAATAAAAACACCGTGATACAGGGATTTTACAACGATACATATTATTCCGACCAGAATGCCTGCACCTCACCGCGCATCGTCTTTTGGACGGGCAGCGCGAAAGAAGAGGCAAAGCGGGATTTCTGGCAGCGTGTACACGATATGGCTAAGGAGCGCTACACCCTTGCGCCTGTGCAGTCCGTGGGCAAGCTTGCGGCAATGTACCGCGCGGCGGCGGAAAATGATATAAGCGTGGAAAAAAGTGAGGATATGCTTGTTATGCGCCTTGTACCCGCAAAGCTTGACGGCGCTCTTATGGAATACAAGTACAACAGCGGCTTCTTTTTTGAAAAGGATATAGATGAGCTTGAAGAGATGATACCCGTATGCACAAACCGCTGTCAGACCCTTACTTATTTCGGCATAGAAAAACAAGCCCTGTCGGAACTTATTGAAAATTCGCGTCCCTGCGGTATAGACCGTATCGTTCCTATCGGTAAATCTATGGATTTTTCGCTAAAATGGGACGGTTATGACCTTATCAGAGAAATGTCGAGACTGATTGAAATATATAGTAAGCGAATTAAATAATTGGACTTAAGCTCGCTTGAGTACAATTATTTATGAGCCCCATCATATCGTGAACGTCCAAATATTTTTGACGTTCACGATAAATAGTGCTTGTTTGTGCTATAGATTTATAGTTATAACTGTCGGATGATGTTGAAATATAAATAATATTATACTATAATACTTTATAAGAGAAAGAGGGGGGAATAATATGCAAAAAGAAAAGAAAAATTACGCAAGCAAAGTCATATTTTTGCTTATAATAGTGATATTTTTTATTGCCTGTATGATACAGGCACCCATAACGGATGCGGTAGGTTCGCTTTGGTCGCTTCTGCCGCCGATAGTGGCTATAGGTCTGGCGCTTATAACAAAAGAGGTATATTCCTCGCTGTTTATCGGCGTGATAACGGGCGGCGTGATCTATTCGGCGGCTACGGACGGCGGATTTGAGGGTGTTTTGAATGTTGTTATAAAGGACGGTCTTATCGGCAATATTTCCGATGAATATAATGTCGGCATACTTATTTTCCTTGTAGTGCTCGGCATTATGGTAGTGCTTATGAACAAGGCGGGCGGCAGCCGCGCCTACGGCGAATGGGCGGTAGAACATATCAAAAGCCGCAGCGGTGCTTGCTTTTCGACATTTTTACTGGGCGTACTGATATTTGTTGACGATTATTTCAACTGCCTTACTGTCGGCTCGGTCATGCGCCCCGTAACGGATAAATTTAATGTTTCGCGCGCAAAACTTGCGTATTTTATTGATGCTACGGCTGCGCCCGTATGTATCATAGCGCCCATTTCATCATGGGCTGCCGCTGTAAGCGGTACTGTTGAGGGCGTAAACGGCATAAAGCTTTTTGTAAGCACTATACCGTACAATCTTTATGCGCTGCTTACGCTTTTAATGGTGACACTTATGTGTTTTAACGAAATAGACTACGGCCCTATGAAGCAGCACGAGGAAAACGCCAAAAACGGCGATCTTTTCACAACACCCAACCGTGTCAATGCCGAGGATGTTCCCTCTATCGGTCTTCACGGCAGTGTGCTCGATCTGGTGCTTCCCGTTGTTATACTTATTGTGTGCTGTGTAACAGGCATGATATATACGGGCGGATTTTTCGGCGGCGAAAGCTTTGTAAACGCCTTTGCAAATTGTGACGCATCTTACGGCCTTTCAATGGGCTCTATATTTGCGCTGCTGCTTGTTATAGTTTATTTCCTTATCAGAAGAACACTCAGCTTCCACCAGATGATGGAAAGCGTGGTAGACGGCTTTAAGCAAATGGTTCCCGCGATTATGATACTTACCTTTGCATGGACACTTAAATCCATGACAAACCTGCTTGAAGCGGGCGAATTTGTTTCTGGTCTTGTGGCAAATGCCATGACGATAAGAGTTTTGCTTCCCGTTATACTTTTTGTTGTTGCTATCGGTCTTTCTTTTGCAACGGGTACTTCATGGGGTACATTCGGTATCCTTATACCCATAGTTACAAATGTATTTTCCGCAGATCTTGCGGGCGCGGCTGAAACGGGCGATATTCCCGCACTTGTCGTTATCTGTATTTCCGCCTGCCTTGCTGGTGCTGTATGCGGCGACCATTGCTCGCCTATCTCCGATACCACTATAATGGCATCGGCGGGCGCTCAGTGCAACCATGTTAACCACGTTTCGACCCAGCTGCCCTATGCGTTTACGGTTGCGGGGGTGTGTGCCGTGGGTTCTCTTGTGGCGGGTTTGACACAAAATGTTATAGCGGTGCTTGCGGTTTCGGTAATACTGCTGTTTGCGGTGCTCCTCGGCATAAAATATATGCAGAAAACAAAGAAAAAAAGCAAAGCATGATACAAAAACGGCTCTTACCGCAAGGTTTGAGCCTCTTTTTATTCACATTATCTAAAAATGCGGGCTCTTAATTGTAAAATTTATGTTAATTACCTATTTAAGTTTTTTGGATTTTGTGGTATACTATTTCATTATGGGAAATTGCAGACAAAATCAAACAGCGGGGGAATTGCCCCGCGTATGGAGGTATATATATGTCGGATAACAAACAGTGCCCCGTCGGCGGCAAAGGCATCGGCGGTCAGGCTGTTATAGAGGGCGTTATGATGCGCGGCAGGGAGCTTTATGCAATGGCTGTGCGAGGCCCCGAGGGTGACATAAAATTAGAAAAAACATTTTTTACGAAAAAAAGACCCGCGTGGTTCAGACTGCCGCTTGTAAGGGGCGTTGTGTCCTTTATCGACAGTCTTGTGCTGGGTATGAAGATAATAGGCCGCTCGGCTGAAATGGCGGGTATGGAGGATATAGAATACGACCAGGACAGCAAGTTTGAAAAATGGCTTGAAGCCAAGGTCGGCGACAAGATAACCGACTATGTTATCGGTATAAGCGTTGTTATCTCTATCGTGCTTTCCATCGGCCTTTTTATGGTGCTGCCGACTTTTATAGGCGGCTGGATAAACGGCTTTTTGGGCGACAATGCCCGCGTGCGTGCCGTAATAGAGGGCTTTGTGCGTATAGGTATTTTTCTTGCTTACATTTTTCTTGTGTCACAGATGAAAGATATCAAGCGCGTTTTTATGTACCACGGCGCGGAACACAAAACCATAAACTGCTTTGAAAGCTATGAGGAACTGACGGTCGAAAACGTAAGAAAATATACCCGCCTGCACAAACGCTGCGGTACAAGTTTTCTTGTGCTTGTAATGATAGTCAGTATGTTCGTATTCTTTTTTGTAAACACCAATACGCTGTGGCTGCGTGTATTATCGCGCATACTGCTCGTTCCCGTTATCGCGGGCATCTCTTACGAGCTTATCAAGTGGGCGGGCAGCCATGACAATATACTAGTAAGACTGGTCAGCGCACCGGGTCTTGCTCTTCAGCATATAACCACAAAAGAACCCGACGACAGTATGATTGAATGTGCTATTGTCGCTTTGAAGGGTGTTCTTGAGGAAGAACCCGAGGAAGACGGCATCTACAATGCAGAAAAAATGGCGGAAGAAAAGAGCACGGAGACCGAAGAAGTGCAGGAAACGGCCGATGAAGAGAGTTAAAACACTTTTATCGGAAACCAAGCAAAAACTGCGCCAAAACAATGACGAGACCTGGAGCATAGATGCAGACCTGCTTGTTATGCGGGCTTTGGGTCTGACAAGAATGCAGCTTGTGACCCATGATACCGACGAGGCAGATGAGACACAGGCGGCGGAACTTGAAAAACTGCTTGAAAAGCGGCTTTCAAATATGCCTATGCAGTATATTCTGGGCAGCTGCGAATTTATGGGACTTGAATTCAAGGTGAATGAAAATGTGCTCATTCCCCGCCCCGATACGGAAGTTCTGGTTGAAGAAGTGCTTAAATACAAGCCGTCTTCCGCCTTGGATATAGGTACGGGCTCGGGCGCTATTGCCGTTTCGCTTGCGCATTATGGCGTAAAAAGCGTGACAGCCTGCGATATTTCGGATAAGGCATTGGAGAAGGCAAAGGAAAATGCGGGGTTCAACAATGCCGATGTGATTTTTGTTAAAAGTGATCTGTTTGAGAATATAAGCGGAAAATTTGATGCGGTAGTTTCAAACCCGCCTTATATAAGAGAAGATGTGATACCCACTCTTATGCCGCAGGTGCGGGAATATGAGCCGCTCCTTGCCCTTGACGGCGGCATTGACGGGCTTGATTTTTACCGCAGAATAATCAAAACTGCGCATGGCTTTTTAAATCACGGCGGTCTGCTCGCATTTGAGATAGGCTATGACCAGGGAGAAGCGGTAAGCGCACTTATGCGCGAAAATGGGTATGAAGATGTAAAAGTGATAAAGGACCTTGCGGGACTTGACCGCGTTGTAACAGGTAAGGAGTCGGGAGCAGATGTTTTCGGGAATTGAAGAACTTGAAAGAAAATTTATCGACTTATCGGATAAGATAAATGACCCCGATATTATAGCCGATAATGCGGTATGGCGCAAGCTGATGAAAGAACACAGCGACCTTGCGCCCATAATAGAAAAATATAACGAATATAAACAGGCTTTAAGCGACATAGATGAAGCAAAACTTCTGCTTGAAGAAAACGACGAGGATATCCGTACCCTTGCCAAAGAGGAACTTGCGGATGCCAATGCCCGCATGGAAGCGGCAGAGGAAGAACTTAAAATACTGATGCTGCCCAAAGACCCCAATGACGATAAAAATGTTATTATGGAGATACGCGGCGGCGCAGGCGGCGATGAAGCCAATATCTTCGCGGGCGACCTTTTCCGTATGTACAGCCGTTATGCCGATGCTCACCGCTGGAAAGTGGAGGTAATGAACGCCAATGAAAGCGAAATGGGCGGCTACCGCGAAATCTCTTTTATGATAATAGGACAGGGTGCATATTCGCGCCTTAAATACGAAAGCGGCGTACACCGCGTACAGCGCGTTCCGACTACGGAGTCGGGCGGCAGGATACACACCTCCACCGTTACCGTGGCTGTTTTGCCCGAGGTAGAGGAAGTGGATGTAAAACTTGATATGAATGACTGCAAGTTTGATGTTTTCCGCGCATCGGGGAACGGCGGACAATGCGTAAATACCACGGATTCAGCTGTCAGACTTACCCATATCCCCACGGGCATAGTCATCTCCTGTCAGGACGAAAAAAGTCAGCTTAAAAACAAGGATAAGGCGCTTAAAGTGCTTATGAGCAAACTTTACGATCTTGAACAGCAGCGTCAGCATGACGAAGTGGCGGCGGAGCGTAAAAGCCAGATAGGCCGCGGCAACCGCAACGAGCGTATACGTACCTATAACTTCCCGCAGGGCCGACTTACCGACCATAGGGTAAATCTTACCGTTTACCGCCTTGACAGCGTCCTTAACGGCGACCTTGACGAGGTGATGGATACACTTATAACCGCCGACAGAGCGGAAAAACTTGCAATGGGCAGTTAAAAGGAGGAGCTTTTATGAGTACAAGAGATTATGCTATAGATGTTATAAAAAATCTTCCGGAGGAAAAAATAATAGCTTTTCTGACATTGTTTGCGGATGAAAATACTCTTGCAAGAATGGAAAGCGAAAGTCTGGAAAATGACCCAAACGCAAAAAGATACTCATCCTTCAAAGAATTCAGAGATGAAATGGAGAATGAAGATGCCTAAGTATGAATTGATCGTTTCGGGTTCGTTTAAAAAAGATTATAAAAAGTTGATAAAAAGAAAATACAATATGGATTTATTGGAGGCAGTTGTGGATAAGCTGCTCAATGCCGAAATTCTGCCGTCTAAAAACAGAGATCATGCGCTTTCCGGTAATTGGGCAGGCTACAGAGAATGTCATATTGAACCGGACTGGCTTTTGGTATATCGCATAAACGAGGATAAACTTATCCTTGCGCTTACCCGCACAGGCAGTCACAGCGATTTGGGTTTTTAAAAAGTTATTACAGAAATGCAGGTCATTTCTTAATTATATACCAGTAAACATTAATGGGGCAGATTTGCTCTTGAAAAAATTATTAAAGGAGGACAAAGTATGAAAATTGACAAAGCGACCTTTAAGGCGCAGCTTATCGCCAACGTAAAAACTTTATCCAGAAAGACCATTGAAACCGCAACCAAGGAGCAGCTTTACGAGGCACTTGTGTTTACCATGCGTGACTATGTTACCGACAAGTGGTTAAAAACACACGAGACCTATGACAAAGTGGGCTGCAAGATAGTGAACTATCTTTCCATGGAATTTTTGATGGGCAGATTTTTAGGCAATGCTATCCTTAATATGACCATGCTTGATGATGTTAAGGAAGTTCTTTCCGAACTCGGCATCGACTATAACGTGCTTGAAGATGTAGAGAGAGACCCCGGTCTTGGCAACGGCGGTCTGGGCAGACTTGCTGCCTGTTTCTTAGACAGCCTTTCCACGCTTGAATTGCCCGCTTACGGCTGCGGTATCCGCTACCACTACGGTATTTTTGAGCAGAAGATAGAAAACGGCTATCAGGTAGAACGTCCCGACAACTGGCTTCAGGACGGCGATATGTGGGGTGTTAAGCGTCCCGAATACGCTGTGGAAGTTAATTTCTGCGGTAATGTACGCGCTGTAAAGCAGGATGACGGCCAGTATAAATTTGTTCAGGAGAATACACAGTCCATTATTGCTATCCCTTACGACTATCCCGTTATCGGTTACAACAACAATACCGTAAACACTCTTCGTCTTTGGGATGCAGAGGCTAAAAATAAATTTGACCTCAAGAGCTTTAACGAGGGTAACTATCAGAAAGCCGTTGAGGAAGAGAACATAGCAAAGAACCTTACAGAGGTACTTTACCCCGCAGACGAGCACTATGCAGGCAAGGAACTGAGACTTCGTCAGCAGTATTTCTTTGTTTCCGCAACTCTTCAGCGTGTTGTTCATAAATTCAAACTTAAATACGGTACTGATTTCAGCATCATGCCCGAAAAGTACGCATTCCAGCTTAACGATACACATCCGTCAATTGCCGTTGCGGAGCTTATGCGTCTGCTTATTGACGAGAATGATGTGCCTTGGGATGAAGCCTGGGAAATAACAAAGAAATGCTGTGCATACACAAACCATACAATTATGAGCGAGGCTCTTGAAAAATGGCCTATCGAGCTGTTCAGCCGTCTTCTTCCCCGTATCTATATGATAGTTGAGGAGATAAACAAGCGTTTCTGCGCAGACCTTATCCGGCGCTACGGCAATGATGCGGAGAAGATAAGAAAAATGGCTATCGTAGCCGATGGTCAGATAAGAATGGCTTGGCTTGCCATTGTCGGTTCTCACTCCGTAAACGGTGTTGCCGCTCTTCATACAGAGATACTTAAAAATCAGGAACTCCGCGATTTCTACGAGATCTATCCCGAGAAATTCAACAACAAGACAAACGGCATCACACAGAGAAGATGGCTTGGCCATGCAAATCCCGAGCTTTCCGAGCTTATTACATCAAAGATAGGCGACGGCTGGTATACAAACCTTGACGAGCTTAAGAAACTTGTTCCGCTTGCGGATGATGCCGATTTTCGCAATAGATTTATGGAAATTAAGCACAACAACAAAGTTGAGCTTTCCAACTACTTCAAGGCTACAATGGGTATCGAGGTAAATCCCGATTCTATCTTCGATATACAGGTAAAGCGACTTCATGAATACAAGCGCCAGCTTCTTAACATTCTTCATGTTATGAGCCTTTACAACAAGTTAAAGGTAAACCCGGGTCTTGATATTGCGCCCAGAACTTTTATCTTCGGTGCAAAGGCTGCCGCAGGCTATCGCCGTGCTAAGCTTATAATCAAGCTTATCAACAGCGTTGCAAACCTTGTAAACAACGACCCGACAATAGAGGGCAAGCTGAAAGTTATCTTTGCGGAAAACTACCGCGTAAGCCTTGCAGAAAAGCTTATCCCCGCTGCGGATGTTTCCGAACAGATATCTACAGCCAGCAAGGAAGCTTCGGGTACGGGCAATATGAAATTCCAGCTTAACGGTGCCGTTACTATCGGTACACTTGACGGCGCTAATGTTGAGATACGCGAAGAAGTCGGCGACGAGAATATCTTTATCTTCGGTATGACATCGGATGAAGTTATCGCTCAGTACGGCAGAAACGACTATAACCCCTGGGATATCTACAACATGAACAGCGATGTCCGCGGTGTTATGAATATGCTTATAAACGGTTCTCTCGACCCCGATACAGAACTTTTCAGAGAACTTTACGATGCTCTTCTCAACGGTTACGGCAACAGAGCAGACGAGTACTTTGTATTAAAGGATTTCGCTTCCTACGCAGAGGCTCAGGAACGTGTTGACAAGGCATACAAGGATAAAGAAAAATGGGCTAAGATGGCTATTCTCAATACAGCGAACAGCGGCAAGTTCTCTTCGGACAGAACTATCCGCCAGTATGCAGACGAGATCTGGGACCTTAAACCCGTTCATATTGAAATGTAAATTTTTCAAGGCGGAAGACTGCGGTCTCCCGCCTTTTTTGCGGAGCTTTGGCATACAACTTCCCTACATGGCCTGATTCAAATTTCCCGCTGCCGTTGGGGAGCCCGTTTGAAATTTCTCCCGTGTATTGACCGCTTCTTTCTCCGAACGGAGTCAGATCCAATGTCATTTCCGTGTTTTCGGCTGAGTTTGTTTCCAATGCCGTCTCTTCGGCTGTATTATTGATATTATTGGCGTTATTGGCGTCATTGTTGTTATTGCCGCAAGAACATAATTCAAGGACAATGCTTATAACTGCGATGCTGCTTATGATTTTTTTTATTAAACTCCTCCTTTTATACGTCGGCCGAACTGTATTTTTTTGACCGATATGTTGCATTTCGGCATTTTTTTTTGACATATATATACAGACTATGTTATAATATATTAACATAGATGTTTAACAATATGAACGGATAAAGAATGAAAGGGTGGTAAATATGGAGATACAGGAAATAAGAGAAATTGTCAATCCCGTGTTCAATACGGCAAAGTCGTGTACTCAGCTTATAGCGGCAGCGGGAGATGAAGATGCAAAAAAACTGACCGAGGTGTTGGGATTTCCGCCTTTTGGCGCAAAAATGTCCGAAAGACCCGTGCCCGAGGAAATGGTGGAGCAGATCAAGAAGATGTTTCCTGCGTATATGATTTTGATAGAATCACGGTTCGGTTCTGTAAATCGTCTGATTGAAAGCAGAAAAGACAGTCAGATAGTGGATCTTCCTTGTGGTTATACATCCAGGGGTATTCGTATGTCGAAGCAGGGGAGAGTGTACTTTGGCTTTGACCTTCCTGCTGTTATTGATGATATAGGCCCCGCGGCAAAAAGCATTATCGGCGAAAATGACAGCATAACCTATCATGCTGTCGATGCCACAAACTATGAGTCGCTTGAAGAGCCGTTTAACGGCGAAAACCACGATCTTCTTATTACAACGGAAGGCTTGCTGATGTATTTTTCACAGTCGGAACTTGAAGAGGTGTTCGGGAATATCCGCCGTCTTCTTCAAAAATACGGCGGCAGCTGGGTGACAACAGACCGCGCATTCGCTTTCCGTGACCGTGATGTAGCACACGCAGCCCTTAATTATGATGAAAAGCTGACTGCAATGTATGAAGCCGTTACGGGCAAGGCTGCAGCAACGGCAGCGGACGTGAAATTTGGCAACAATGTTTTTTTTGATGCCGATGACGAGAAGGTCAGGGCTTTTATCGAAAGAATGGGATTTGAGCTTAAAGAGATACCTATGAGCAGCTATCTGCCCGAGAAACTCGGTTCTGTTTCGGGCAGTGCGGATAAGGCTGTAAGGGAAGTATTTAAAAATATGTATTTCTGGGAAATGACCGTAAAGGAAAACGCCAAGGGACACCAGAACAATGAAAAGGCCTTTTCGGTAAGCACACAAAAGCAGGGAAATACATTAAAGGTCTATATTTCCGGACGATTGGACACTCTCACTGCTCCCGAACTTTTGAATAAATTCCGTGAAGCGGAAGAGCCGATAGAAGCAATAGAACTGCACGTTGACGATATGACCTATATATCTTCTGCGGGTCTTCGCATCCTGCTTATAATGTATAAATCGCTTGAAAATAAAAACGGATTTAAGATGATCGGCGTAAGCGAAAGTGTTCGCGAAATAATCAAAACGACAGGCTTTGAGTCTGTTTTTATGTAAGCTTTTGAAATGGGAAAAGCCGAAAATATAGTAAGCGAATTAAATAATCGGACTTAAGCTTGCTTAAGGCGGATTATTTATGCGCCCCATCCTATAGTGAACGTCCAAATATTTTTGACGTTCGCTATAAATGACGTTAAAAACAGAGGATGCCGCACTTATAAGCGGCTTCATCCTCTGTTTTTTTATTGATTTGCTGTACTTTGGGCTTTTTGATGAAATTTTTGATCGTTTTTATCAACTTAAAAAATGTCTGATCGGACTGTTTATGTATTATAAAGTGCTTGCAAAAAAATTTGTATAGATGATAAAATGGTCTTACTATAAGGATTTATGAGCCCCTTAATATCGTGAACGACTAATTATTTTTGTCGTTCACGATAATAATGTCTATGCTGTAGTTCACGTTCGTATTTGCGACTTTTTGCTCTTTCGTTCAGGATCTCGTCCTCAACAATGAAGGTTTTTCCTTGCGGAAGAAGAAATCGAGAAATAATACCGCTGCTCGTCATACCGTAAAACCCTAAACATATCCATTAACTGCGTATCCGCAAATACCATTTGACAATTATTAATGAATACTATATGATAATTATAGTGATATAATTGATTTTTGGGAGGTAGTAATGTATGAAGCTGATGCACATTGGAGATTTGCATTTGGGTAAATCACTTGGGGATTTCGATTTGAAAGATGATCAGGAATATATACTGGATCAATTACTTAAAATAGCGGATGAGCATTCTGTTGATGCGGTTTTGATCGCAGGAGATGTGTATGATAAAGCCATCCCCAGCGAAGCTGCGACAAGAATGCTGGACTATTTTCTCAGCAGTCTGGCTGAAAGGCACATCTATACATATATGATCAGCGGTAATCATGATTCTGACGAGAGATTGAACTATGGCAGCGATCTGTTTGAAACAAATCATATTTTCATATCTGCCAAATACGAAGGAAAGCTTTATAAAAATACATTTAAGGGAGAAAAAGAGGAAGCAGACATCTATCTTCTGCCGTTTGTCAAGGCATCACAGGTCAGACATTATCTTCCTGAAGCAAAGATAGAAAACTATGATGACGCAGTAAGGGCGATAATAGACAGTGCCGATATTGACCCGTCAAGGTGTAATGTTATTGTGGCTCATCAGTTTGTGACGGGAAAAAGTGAAGACCCTGCTCTTTCGGGATCCGAGAGCCTTGGAACTCAGAGTGTGGGAACTGTTGAAAAGATAGGCTATAACTGTTTTGATATATTTGACTATGCGGCACTTGGACATATTCATTCTCCACAGTGTGTCGGGCGCGAAGAGGTCAGATATTCAGGGTCACCGCTTAAGTATTCGCTTAGCGAGGTAAACAATGAAAAATCGGTATCTTTGATAACGCTGAGCGGCAAAGGCAAGGCGGTGATAGAATCGGTACCGCTTAAGCCAATGAGGAATATGAGGCATCTGAGGGGAAAACTGAAGGATCTGCTTGATAAGGCCAATGTGACCGCACCTGAGGATTTTATCTATGCAACACTGACCGACGAAGAATTTGTAAACGATGCGATGGGTATTTTTCAGCAGGTGTATCCCAATACGGTAAAGATCGACTATGACAATTCGCATACAAGAGAAGCAGAACAGGTAGATATATCAAAAATCGCCGAGAACAGATCATTTGCAGATCTGATAAGTGATTTTTACAGGCAAATGTATGGCTGCGAGATAAGTGATGAAGAAATGGAAGTTATGAGAGCGGCAGCAAGAGAGGCGGGTGTTTTACATGAAACCGATTAAACTGATAATGAGCGCATTCGGACCATACGCCGGAAAGATGCCTGCAATAGAGTTTTCGCAGTTTGAGGATAAAGGTCTGTTTTTGATATCGGGTGATACCGGGGCAGGAAAGACTACGATCTTTGATGCTATATGCTTTGCATTGTACGGAGAAACCAGCGGAAAGTTCAGAGATACAAAGAATTTGAGAAGCGAATATGCAAAAGAATCCGAAAAGTGTTTTGTGGATTTTTACTTTTCACATCAAGGAAAGGATTATCACATTTACAGAGAGCCGTCCTTTGAACGCATAAACAGAAACGGAAAAGTAACGGAAGAAAAGGAGAAGGTTACTTTCTTCTACCCCGACGGGACAACGGCAGAAGGATTAAGAAATGTTGACGGCACAGAAAAAGAAACGGGTATAATTCGTAATCTTCTGCATATTGATTCAAAGCAATTTATGCAGATCGCAATGATCGCTCAGGGGGAATTCTGGAATTTGCTGAACGCGAAAACAGACGAGAGGACGAAGATCTTGCGTACCATCTTTCAGACGAGCGGATATAACAATATCGAATATCGTTTGAAAGATAGGATGGATGCCGGTTATAAAAGGAAAGTCCAAACAGAGAACAGTATTGTACAGTATTTTTCCGATGTTTTACCGAATGAGGAAGATGAACTTGCGGAGGCATTAACAGATCTCCAGAATCGGGCAAAGAACTCTGCAAGTGCGTGGAATCTTGAAGAGATTATTGACATATTACAGGCTGTGATCGGTTCGGATAAAGATAAGTTAAAAATTGCAGTTCCGGAACTGAATGATGCTGAAAAGAAATATGAAGCAAGTAAAGAAATCCTTGCTAAAGCCGAGATCAATAATGGCCTGATCAAAAAACTTGAAGATCTTAAAGCTGCGGAAAAGAAACTTCAAGATAAAAAGAAAGAAATTGATGAAAAGGAAGCCCTGCTAACCAGAAAGAAACTGGCAACCAGAGAAGTTAATCCGGTTTACTTGTCGTGGAAAGAAAAAGACGGGTCTGTAAAAAAGCTTGAAGAACAGATAGAAGATAAGAAAAAAGATGTAAAAACAGCATCGGATAAATCTGACGAAGCAAAGAAAGTTTTGGAAAAAGCAATGAATGAAAAAACCGAAGCCGATAAACTTCAGAAACTGATAGATAAGATCGAGGGTGAAGAAAAGAAATATCAGCAAAGAGAGGAATTGATAAGCGAGATCGAAAAACTGGGGAAAGATTCTCAAGGATTTGCAGCTGAAGAAGAGGCATTAAAAGAAAGAGAAAACGCTCTTGCTGAAGAGATCAATAAACTTAAGGCTGCTATCAATACTCTCAAGGGCACACCCGAAAAGCTGATAGAGGTCAAAGCACTTTATAATAATTATCATAATCTTTTGGATAAAATCAATACGATCATTGATATCGGAATACCCGATCGTGAAACTAAAAAGAAAGACCTTGAAGCCAAGCAAAAAGCCTATATGAATGCTTTTGAAGCATACAAAAAAGCAAATGATGATATGATCGAAGCCGAAAGAATACTGGACAATTGCCGTGCGGGCATATTAGCTGAGGGCTTGGAGGACGGACAGAAATGTCCTGTTTGCGGCTCTGTGCATCATCCGGAACTTGCAAAGATCCCCGATGATGCGATAACCGAGGAGACATTTAAAAAGATCAAGGCCAATGAAGAAGAGCTTCACTCCAAGAAGTCGACAGCAAATACAGCCGCCGAAACTGCGAAAGCCACACTGGAAGGGATTGAGAACCGCCTGAGAGCGGATATTCTTGATTGCCTGAAAGATAAAGTGCTTGATATTGCGTATACAGGCAGCGAATTGGATGATCTGATAAAAAAAACAGAAAAAGCACAGAGTATCGTAAAAGGCAAAATCGAAGAGAATAAAAAGCAGCAGAAAGCTTTGGAAAAAGACAGCGAAACTTTGAAGAAGTCCGAAGAAGCTCTTGATAATGCGCAAGGCAAAAAGACGGAAATTCTGACGCGGGATAAGGGAAAGTTTGCCGAAAAGAAGCAGAATACAGAAACCGAAAAAGCAAAAAAAGAAGAGGTTCTGAAAACACTTACAGAGCTTAGCTTTGAAAACTGGAAAACCGCAAAGTCAGAGCTGGATGCCGCACAGACAAAGAAAAACAGAATTCTGAAGCAGATTGAAAAAGCAGATAATGACAGCAAAAAAGCAGACGAAAAATCGGCATCGGAGAAAGCTGCTTTGAAAATGCTGGAAGGATCTCTGGAGAACGAGAGAAAAGAGGCGGGGGATAGAAAGCAGAAGCTTGAATTTACATTAAAGCAGAAGCAATTTGAATCCGCAGATGAAATGCTTAAGTTTGTCTTATCGGAAGATGCCATAGCAGAGGCTGAGGAGGAAATCGGTAATTATAAGCAGGAAGTTGCTACCAATAAAACACAGCTGATCGATGCCGAGAAAGATGCCGCAGATCTTAAAGTTATTGATGTGGAAAAACTGAAAGAAATTTGCGGTCTACAGAAAGCCGAAGTGGATAAAAAACGGGAAATAAGCAATTCCGTCAGAAACAGGCTTGAAGGAAATAATGACAAGCTTGAAAAAATCGTCTCTCAAAAAGCCGAACTTGAAAAATCAAGAAAAGAATACAATATATGCAGCAGATTGTATGATCTTGTAAAAGGTACTACAGGCAACGGAAAGATCACGTTGGAGCAGTATATTCAAGCGGCCGGATTTGACGGTATAATTGCGGCAGCAAACAGAAGGCTTATTCCTATGAGTGACGGGCAGTATGAATTGTTCCGTCAGGAAGATTCGCTCGGAAAGAAAAGCAATACGTTCCTGGATCTGGAGGTGCTTGATAATTTAACCGGGCACAGAAGACCTGTCGGAAATCTGTCGGGCGGAGAGAGCTTTAAGGCCTCTCTCAGTCTTGCACTCGGATTGTCCGATACCGTTTCGATGAATCTGGGCGGCGTACAGATGGACGCGCTGTTTATTGACGAAGGCTTTGGAACACTTGACCGCAAGTCGATAGAGAGTGCAATGGATATTCTTATCAATCTGTCCGGAAAAAATAAACTGGTGGGAATAATAAGCCACAGAGAAGAATTGATGGAGAATATTCCTCAGCAGATCCGTGTTAAAAAGGCAAGAGAGGGAAGCGATCTGACTATTGAAACAGGATTATAAAATGATTTTGCATGGTATAAATGAACGCAAAAAAGTATTATTCCGATAAAACAGACGCAAGACACTTGACGATCTGTTGAAATTAAACAATGGTAAATAAAAGAACAGCTCCGCCTGAAAATACATCAGACGGAGCTTTTTCATTGGCAATTGTATTGAAACCTGAATTCAGACATCGGAATATCCCGCTTACTCATGGTTTAGAAAATTGCTGTCTTACAAATTAAGCTTATAGACTTTATTTAATAGATGGTGAAATCATCAAAAGAGTATTAGTTTATCAATATTCATCAGAGGACTAAAACCAAGGTGCAGTTTATAAGTCCTGCACTTGAGTATTAGTTTATCAATATTCATCAGAGGACTAAAACGCTTTCATGTTCTTCGGTCTCTTTTATGTGTATTAGTTTATCAATATTCATCAGAGGACTAAAACGATATTGCGTTAATGGGTATCGAGGGAAGAGTATTAGTTTATCAATATTCATCAGAGGACTAAAACCGCCCGATGAAACACCAAAAGCCCCGAATTGTATTAGTTT
>JAEEGL013081678.1_pt1 | contig 17744 bp, 14 predicted proteins | sample 9134231 | NCBI WGS metagenome assembly JAEEGL01 (sample SAMN16246548, study PRJNA631951) | gut metagenome | biome: gut microbiome; feature: rumen; material: fiber-attached | host: Bos | place: Iran: Karaj | collected 2018-10 | reverse complement strand
TAATTGAGATAAAAAGCGACGGAACACCGGTTAGACCGATGTCTCACATAAGGGATATTAGTAATGCATTTTTAGCCACTTTAGAAGCTCCTGAAGAATTGGTTAAAGGCGAAGTGTTCAATATAGGTACAAATGATAATAACTATACGGTAAGAGAACTGGCAGAAATGGCACAAAAGAGTGTACCCGGATGCGGCCTTACATTTACCGGGGAACATACTGATCCCAGAAGTTACAGAGTAACTGCGGAAAAGATTCTTACTGTTCTAAAAGATTATTATAAGCCTGAGTGGAACATAGAGAAAGCCGGCAAGCAACTCTTGGAATTCTTCGATGAGATTGGCTTTGACAAAGAGACGTTTGATGGGTGGAAGGTTACCCGGTTAAAATGCTTAAAGAAGCGAATAGAAGACGGAACTATAGATAATAATCTTAGAGTAAATCAATAAAATGAGAGAAAAATATGATGTTATAGTAATAGGAGCTGGGGCAGTAGGATGTTCGATAGCGCGAGAATTCTCGCGCTATAACATTCACTGCCTCGTTCTTGAGAAAGAATGCGATGTAGCATATGGGACCAGTGGGCGAATGTCGGGTGTGGTTCATGCGGGATTTAATAATATACCTGGGACATTAATGGCTAAATTATGCGTCGAAGGTAATATATTATTTGAGGAAATATGCAACGAATTATCCATTCCTTACAAAAAGACGGGAAAGGTTTTAGTTGCTTTCGACACAAATGACATGAAAGCTCTCGAAGGGATTATTGAACGTGGAAGAGAAAATGGGTGTACTGGATTAAGATTAATTGGTGAAGAAGAGTTGAACCAAATTGCACCTGGAATTGGCGGTATAGGAGGAATGATCTCTGAAAACACTGCCATTTTTGATCCGTTTGAGTATTGTATAGCGCAGGCGGAGAACGCTATGGACAACGGTGTTGAGTTCTCTTTTGAAAATGAAGTAACAGGGATAATACGTGATAATGATGAATTTACTGTTGTTACTTCAAATGGGGAATACCATTCGAGGTTTGTAATTAACTCTGCAGGATTGTTCTGCGATAAAGTGTCCGCAATGGTTGGCATTGATAAATATAAGATTTATCCATGCCGCGGAGAGTATTATATATTAGATAAAATTAGTGATGAATTATTGAATATTCCAGCATATCCGGTACCTAAGCCTGGAATAGGAGGACTTGGTGTTCATTTAACACCAACAATTGATGGAAATATAATTATAGGTCCAAGTGCGGAATATATTGATGAAAATGATGATTACGCATCATCAGCAAACATCATGAAAAAGCTATTGGCGGAAGCCAAGACTTTATTGCCGTCTATTGAGGACAAGTACATTATTGGTAATTTCTGTGGGATACGTCCCAAACAAGCACCGCCTGAAGAAGGTGGATTTCGAGATTTTGTTATCAAGGAAGAGGAAGACTGCCCTGGGTTTATTAATCTTATAGGAATTGAATCACCTGGGTTCACAGCATCGGTACCTATCGCAAGAATGGTGAAACAAATTCTCGCAACTAAGATGTGTATGCGCGAAAAAGAGGACTTCAATCCAGTCAGAAAAGCAAGCGTCAGATTTAGGGAACTTTCTAAAGAGGAACAGGAAAGATTGATAATGAAAGACCATGAATATGGTGAAATAATTTGTAGATGTCAGAATATAACCAAGAAAGAGATTAGGGACGCGATTGAGAATAAATTTGGAGCCAGATCGATATCATCAATTAAGTATAGAGCTTGGGCGACAACCGGACGCTGTAATGGAGGGTACTGCCTGAGTAAAATTGTTGATATGCTCATTAATGAGTATGATATGAAACCTGAAGACATTACGTACCGAGGAGCGGGGAGTGAGCTCTTCTCGGGGAGAGTAAAGTGATGATAGAATGCGATTTATTAATTGTTGGAGCCGGGCCTGCCGGACTTGCGGCAGCCAAAGCATCTAGAGAAATATCAAATAAAGAGGTCTATGTACTGGAGCGAGACGTGATTGCCGGGGGGATCCTGAATCAGTGTATTCATGACGGATTTGGATTGATAAGGTATAGGGAAACTCTAACGGGCCCGGAGTATGCTGCACGGGCAGCCGATGAGGCGATAAATGGAGGAGCACATGTGCTCACTTCAAGACATGTGTTTGATCTTAAACACAATGGAAAATTTGATAATGTGGTTTCAGCATATACTGCTAACGGTATAGAGCAATATAGAGCCAAGACAGTCATTTTTTCTACGGGCTGTAGAGAGCGAACAAGAGGTAATATTTCAATTCCTGGAAGTAGACCGGCTGGGATATTTACAGCTGGTGTTGCTCAAAATTTAATCAACATAAGAAACATAATGATTGGAAAAAAGGTTGTAATTTTGGGATCGGGCGATATAGGCCTGATAATGGCCCGCAGGCTTTCTTTGGAGGGAGCAGAGGTAAAAGCAATTGCTGAAATTATGAAGGAGCCAATGGGACTGGCAAGAAATGTGAGTCAGTGTGTATTGGATTTTGGAATTCCGCTGTATGTTAGTACAACAGTATCTCGAATAATTGGCAAAAAAAGGCTTGAGGCGGTCGAATTATCTAAAGTTGATGAAACCGGGCAGCCAATTCCGGGGACAGATAGGATAATCGAATGTGACGCACTTATTTTGTCAGTTGGTTTGATTCCTGAGAATGAAGTTGTCCATAATGCGGGAGTTAACCTTGCTAATAATAATTCTGCTAAAACAGATTGCTTTTTACAGACAAATTTGGAAGGCGTATTTTCATGTGGTAATTCAAGACGTGTCATGGACTTGGCAGATTATGTTTCCGAACAGGGGGAAATTGCCGGAAGAAACGCGGTGCATCTCATAGACTCCGAGGCTATGGAGAAGTGGAATGAGGAAAAAACTAATTGCATGAAAAAGGGATTTCCTGAAAAGGATTCGGTTACATGCCCAATATGTCCAAACGGATGCCAAATAAAATGGAACGATAAGACACAGGAATTTAGTGGAAATAAATGCTCACGAGGAGAAGAATTTGCAAGACAGGAGAAGAAAGCTCCTACAAGAACAGTTACAACAACGGTTCGAGTAAACAATATCGCAGGAGGACTTCGGCCTGTAAAAACTAATAAGCCGATAAGAAAAGAAGAAGTAAGAGATTTAGTAAATAAACTTAAAGAAATTTCAATTTCTGATATAACAGAGAGCGGAGAGATTGTATTTACGTATTCGGGCGTTGAGAAAGTTGATATTGTAACAACATCTTAGCAGAATAAAGAAAGGAATAGCTGGTATGAAAGTTGTTTTGCTCGCAGGTGGCCTTGGAACAAGAATATCCGAAGAATCGGAGTTTAAGCCCAAACCTATGATAGAAATAGGGGGTATGCCAATTATATGGCATATTATGAAGGAGTACTCATATTATGGGTATAATGAATTCATTATATGTGCAGGGTACAAACAGCATATGATTAAGGAATGGTTCAGAAATTACTATTTGTACACATCTGATGTCACCTTCGATTTGACGGAAGAATACAAAATGGAAGTTCACGAAAAACATGGTGAACCATGGAAGGTAACTGTCGTGGATACGGGTTTGGGTACAATGACTGGTGGACGAATAAAAAGAATCCAGAAATATGTTGGAAACGAGACCTTTATGATGACGTACGGAGATGGTGTGTGTGACGTTAACATTTCAGAACTCGAAAAGTACCATAGAAACCATGGGAAAATAGCTACACTTACTTCGGTAGTACAAGCACAGTCAAAAGGCGTATTAGACATTGTTGGAGATGGTTCTGTTAGGTCATTCAGAGAAAAAAAGAATAACGATGGAGTTTCAATAAATGCAGGATATATGGTCTTGAATCCGGAGATATTTGATTATATAGAAGGTGATGATACGTCTTTTGAAGCTGATCCTTTGGCGAATATTGCCAAAGAAGGCGAACTAATGTCTTATAATCACCGTGGATTTTGGCAATGCATGGATACGAAAGCTCAGAAAGATGAGCTGGAGAAGATGATAGCCTTAGGAAAGGCTCCTTGGATGGTCTGGAAGTAAGGTTGATTTAAGACTGCTTTTTTAATAATACAAATACTAGTCGGAGCGAAAAGATGAACAGTTTGTATGCATATGTAAGGGGATTTAAGTGTTGCGTTCTTGATAAATACAGAAATGAGTTTGTGAAAAAGGCGAGGAATATAAGTCATTTATCATTTCCACTATATGAGTTCGGCGACATGAATGATGACAAAATACTATATTTTATTACAGACAAAGCAGATCCACTGGCAGCCATGTATGCAATTGTACTAAGTATTTGGTATGAGCTTGTGTTTGCTAGGATAATGGGATGGGAACCGGTGATAGATGAATCAGCAAGACTTACGAAGAGAATGAAGCATGTTTTGTTGAAAGATGATAACTTCTTATCAGATTTTTTTGATTTTGGCAATGCAATACCCGTCTCGGATGTGTACAAATCTGCAAATGTAATAGTCTGTGAAAGTAGCTATCGTGTAGATTTCCTTAAGAGATTAGGTAAAAAAGAAAGAATTGAGGATTTGTTAACATGGGATAGTTCTTTTTTTGAGTATAATAGTGCCAAGCGTGCTTATTTTCGAAATATAATATCGGACAGATGGCAGTATAACAATCAGACAAAAATAAGATTGGAAGATACGTATAGAGAACTATTTATTGGAAAAGGAAAAGTATTAGGAATTGCAGTGCGAGAGGGTAAGATGTGGATCAGCAAAAAAGCTGGCACATGGGAAACGGATCAACCTCAAATAGAAGAGTATATTACTGAAGCAAAAGACAAGATGGGAAAATGGAAATGTGATAGTCTTTACCTGTCATGTCAGGCCGTAGAAACGATAGAATTATTTAAAAAGGCTTTTCCGAATACGGATATAATATATACCGATAGATACCGGTTTCCGATATCTGAGTTCATGAAGTTTGGCGATGATTCTGTCGCGCTTAAGTGGCATAAAAGTGAGACGCGAAAAAAAGAGCGTAATTATGAATATATAGAAGATATGTATCTATTGACACAGTGTAACGCACTAATTTGTACAGAGAACTGCGGTACCAAAGCCTCTTTTTTGATGAATGAAAAGCTAAAGGACGGAGAATTTAAGGTATTAAGACGGTTTGACAGGAAGTGCGAGTGAGCTTTGGCGATTAGGGATTTATTTGATACAAAGTCAATTAAGTGAGGATTTATGTGGAAAGAGTAAAAGATTTTATAAGACAGTATCGGTTATTATTTCAAATAACGTTACCTATTTTCTTGCTAGGAAAATGGTTTCACAAAGTACTGCTGAGAATAAGAGGGACAGCTCCTTTTTATAAGAATCTGAGAAAGTATAATAAACTCAACAAACGAGCTACATTTAAGCGCTTACGTGGATGGGATTATAGAATAAAGACTGATTGGTACGAACAGGCCGGTTCGGTTAATGCGTACTTCTGGCAAGATTTGTGGGCTGCTAGATTAATAAACCAGAAGAATCCTAGAAGACATTATGATATTGGATCAAGAATTGATGGATTTATAGCCAATTTAGCAACACATAGGGATAACATTGTATTGTTGGATATCCGTCCATTTGATTACAACATTCCGGGTGTAGAGTTTTTCCAAACAGACGCGACGACACTTGACGGAATAGATAACGAATCGGTGGAGAGTATTTCAGCCTTATGTTCAATTGAACATTTCGGCTTAGGTAGATATGGAGACCCGATTGATCCCGAAGCCTGTTTTAAAGCGATGAACTCGATAGTTCGTGTTCTTGCACCAGGAGGGGACGCTTATATAGCCGTTCCTATTGGATGGGAACATCTAGAATATAATGCACATCGAATATTCTACGCTAATACAATCGTTGAGGCATTTAAACCGCTAAAACTGGTTGAGTTTTCCGCAACAGATGGAAATGGAATCGAGTACGACGTAGAAATTCACAAATATGACAATGAAAGATATAATAGGGGTGGAAGATTTGGATTATTCCACTTCGCAAAATTAGAAGTTACAGATTAAGGTGACAGAGAATGAAATATTTTGTAACAGGTGGGGCTGGGTTTATTGCCTCGAATATTGTTGATAGATTGTTGGAAGATGAGAACAATTCGGTAAAGGTTTATGATAACCTTTCTACCGGAAACATGAAGTTCTTGGAGAACGCAAAGAAATACGAATCTTTAGGAAGATTTTCTTTTGCAGAAGCGGATTTGCTTGATTACGAAAGGCTCTTGAAGGAGATGGAAGGCTGTGAATTTGTCTTTCATTTTGCTGCGAATGCGGATATCCGTTTTGGCCTTGAGCATCCAAGAAAGGATTTGGAACAGAATACAATTGTTACTTTCAATGTTTTGGAAGCAATGAGAAACAATGGAATAAAGAAGATTGCATTTCCTTCTACGGGGCCAGTGTATGGTGAGGCAGAAGTGATTCCCACACCTGAGAATGCACCCATGCCTATACAGACTTCTCTGTACGGAGCTTCGAAACTCGCATGTGAAGGCATGATAGAGGCTTATTGTGAAGGATTTGGTTTTACGGCGTATATTTATCGCTTTGTTTCAATACTTGGTGAGCACTATACCCATGGACATGTTTTTGATTTTGTAAGACAACTGCAGGAGAACCCTGATAAGCTACACATCTTGGGAGATGGAAAGCAGAGAAAGTCATATCTGTATATTCAGGATTGTATAGATGCAATAATGCTTTCAATCGAAAAGTCGACAGATAAGGTAAATATATACAACCTGGGCGTAGATAATTATTGTGAAGTTATTGATTCGGCTCGCTGGATTGCTTCAGAAATGGGCTTGACACCTAATTTTACGTTTGCAGGCGGCAAGAGAGGATGGGTTGGTGATAATCCATTTATTTATCTTGCAACCGATAAAATACGTTCTTTGGGGTGGACCCCCAAGTATTCTATTGAAGACGGGGTAAGAGCAACAGTGAAGTATTTGCTGAATAATCCATGGGTAATAGAAGATAGAACAAATAATGAAAAGAATAAATAAGGGTGGCATAATATGATTATTACTAAGACCCCTTTTAGAGTGAGCTTCTGCGGTGGCGGAAGTGATATACCAAGCTTTTACAAGGAACATGGCGGATGTGTTTTAAGCACATCTATTAACAAGTATATGTATATATTGGTTCACCCTTATTTCGATGAGAAGGTGACCTTACTTAAGTACTCACAAAATGAACGAGTTACAGATATCGGGCAGATACAGCATTCGATTCTTAGATGTGTCCTTAATGAAAAGCAGATAAGCGGAGTGGAGATAACGAGTACAGCGGATGTTCCCAGCGGAACAGGACTTGGATCTTCAAGCACGTTTACAGTTGGATTACTTCATACATTGGCGTGCTATGAGGGAAAGTACATGGCCAAAGGGAAACTGGCCGAAGAGGCTTGCCAGGTTGAGATAGAGAAATTGGGCAATCCTATTGGAAAACAAGATCAATATGCTGCAGCATTTGGAGGATTAAACTTCTTGTCGTTCCATAAAGATGGGACAGTTTCTGTTGAGCCTATTATTATGAACGGTGATGTAATGAGGGATTTGCAGGATAATCTGGTAATGTTCTACACAGGGTTGACTCATGATGCCAACAAGATTCTGTCTGAACAGAAGAAGAACATTTCTGAAGACGAAAAGAAAATTCGGAATCTGAAAGACATGTGCGAAATGGCGAGACAGATGAAAGCTTCGCTTGAAAATAACAATATCAACGATTTTGGCTATTTCCTAAATGAAGGATGGCAGAAGAAAAGAGAACTTGCCGGAGATATATCAAATCCAGTTATAGATGAGATTTATGAAAAAGCTTTAAAGAATGGAGCTACAGGCGGAAAACTACTTGGCGCAGGCGGCGGAGGATTTTTGCTATTTTACTGTCCTCGCGAGAAGCAGGAGAACCTTAAAGATAAGCTTGGATTGAAGCAGTTTCCGTTTAGATTTGAACATGATGGAACATCTGTAGTATATATCGGAGATAAGTATTGGTGATAGACCGACATATTGCAAATAATTACATAGCAGTAATACAAGCCGGGGGACTGGGAACCAGAATGGTAGAATATACCAAGAACGAGATTCCCAAGCCCCTTTTAATGCTTAATGGGAAGCCAATGATAGAATGGCAAATGGATAACTTGGCCAATTTCGGGATTACTGAATTTGTCATAATTATTGGGCATCTGGGTGACAAAATTAAGGAACATTATGGAACAGGTAATAATAGGGGCTACAAAATTACTTACATCGAGGAAACATCGCCGTTAGGATCTGCGGGAGCACTTTTTTATTTAAAGGACATGCTGCAGGACAGAAATGTGATATTGGTTTTTGGAGATGTATTGTTTGATATTGAGTGGAGTAGATTTATTTCCTTCCATGAGCGAAAGAAGGCAGATATATCTCTCCTCGTTCATCCTAATTCACACCCGTTTGATTCTGATCTTGTTATGCTAGATAGCGATGATAGAGTCATGGGAATAGATAAGAAAGACCATAAACGCGATTACTGGTACAAAAACAGCGTCAACGCGGGATTGTACATTATGAGTAATGCTTTGATAAAAAATGCTTTTGTCAAAGCTGAAAAGATGGATTTGGAGAAGGATGTAATAATGCCTCGAATTCTTGAGGGCAAAATCTTTGGGTACAGAACATCGGAATATGTTAAAGACTCCGGAACTCCGGATAGATATAGACAGGTATGCGAGGAACAAAAGAACGGAGTTTGGGCTAAAAAGTCTCTTAGAAATAAACAAAGCTGTGTGTTCCTGGATAGAGATGGTACAATAAATAAGTATAATGGTTTAGTTAGCCGAGATGAAGAATTCGAATTGGAAGAAGGAGTTGCAGACGCTATTAAGCTTGTGAACCAATCCGGGAGACTTGCTATAGTTGTAACTAATCAACCTGTTGTTGCAAGGGGAATGTGCCAAATTGAAGATGTGATTCGAATTCATGATAAGATGGAAACACTTCTTGGACGAGAGGGCGCTTATCTGGATGATATAATTTTTTGCCCACACCATCCGGACAAGGGATTTCCGGAGGAGAATCCGGTTTATAAGGTAGAGTGTGACTGTCGTAAGCCCAAAATCGGTATGATTAAAAAGATGGCTGAAAAGTTCAACATTGACTTGGAATCATCATATTATGTTGGAGATTCGACTGTGGATATTCAAACAGGCATTAATGCAGGACTCCATACTGTATTGGTTAAGACCGGTATGGCAGGGACAGATGGAAAGTATGATGTGAGGGCTGAATATGAAGCTGACAATCTTCTTGAAGCAGTGAACATGATAGTTGGATAATCAGTTTTAATGGAAAGGAAAAGTATGGATTACACTAAAGACATACGAACATACATAGAAGAAGAGAGAAAAGTCCTTGAGAACCTTGACGTTGACGAAATTAGCAAAGTGATGAATATTCTTGAGGGTACAAGACTTTCAGGGTATAGAGTGTTTATTTGCGGTAATGGAGGCAGCGCAGCGACTGCTTCCCACTTCACGTGTGACTTTAATAAGGGTATTAGTTATAGTCAAAAGGTCAAATATAATTTTGAGTGTCTTAATGATAATGTACCGATGATGATGGCTATAGCCAATGACATAGGCTACGAGGACATTTTCTCTGAGCCACTTAAGAATAAGATGCACAAAGAGGATGTCCTTCTTGCAATTTCCGGAAGCGGAAACTCTAAAAATGTGATTAAGGCTATTGAATACGCTAAGAGCATAGGTGCAACGACGATAGGCTTGGTTGGTTATGATGGTGGGAAGATTAAAGAACTGACTGATTATTGTATACACGTGAAGATTGATAATATGCAGATTGTTGAAGATGTTCATATGGTTATGGATCACGTAATGATGTTTGTATTGTCCGGGATGAAAGGTGCAAACGGCAAATGAGATTCAGTGTAATCGTTCCTGTTTACAATGTTGAAAAGTATATCGGCAAGTGTCTGGAAAGCATAATTCACCAGACATATGATGATTTCGAGTTAGTCATCGTATATGATAAATCTGATGACAATACATTCTCAATCATTGGCAAATACGCCAAGGACGACCACAGGATTAAGATTATTGAGAATGAGGTAAAGGGCGGTGTTTCATTTGCAAGAAACCTTGGGATTTCTCTTGCAAAAGGTGAGTACATTGTTTGTGTAGACAGTGATGACTATATTGCTGAGGACTCCTTGAAAACGCTAAGCGAAGCTATAGATAAGTATGGGTGGCCTGACTGGATTTACGGTAATGGAAATTTCGAGTTTTCGGACAACGAATCCGAGACTGTATTAAAGAATTATGTTAAAGAATTGGAACCACTTAATGGCTGTTCCGGTCTGGAAATGCTAGGAGAGTTTGCAAAGCATAAGGGCGCCATTTGGTCTGTTTGGGGTAAGGCATATAAGAAATCGTTTTGGGATTCATTAGATTGTATTTCTGAAAGTCCATTCAGAGAGGATCTGGAAATGGGATACAAGATAATAGAGAGGGCTGACAAAGTAGCTACAGTCCCTGCTTTCTATTATTACAGAAGAGGACGTGTGGGCTCCTTAATGAACACGTTTTCGGTTAGGCAGGAGAGTACTATTTGCGATATCTTGGCAAATTGGCTAGCTTATTTGCAGGAAAACAGTGAGATGTCTGAGGAACTTAAGGAAGATATAAAGAGAAGGTTTAATGATGAAGTCTGCTGCTCTGTTCTGCCTAGAATCTATTTTGCAAAATGCGAAGACAGGAAGGCTCTTTTGTTAAAAGCTGAGACTATAAAAGAATACCTTAGGTATCCATTTAATGGAGTTAATGCTCTTGTTGGTCTATCAGCGAGAACGTTGGGACTAAAAGTTACATGCCGAGTTCTTTCGAGATTAAAGCGAATAAAATATAGTAATTAATTCATGAAATGATAATGAAAACAAAAAGAGAAATCAGAGAATATCTATGGCTAATTCCATATTTCATTTGTTATATCCTTTGGGCAGTCTATTATAGAATCTGCCCTCTTTTTGGTGATATGTTTGTTATGAAAACAGACTACCTGGTAAGAAATTCGACGCTGATTGGTGTTATGAAGGCGATTCTTAAAACCGGGGGCTGTTGGAGAAATGCAAGGTACCTTGTAAATTTTATAAATATATATATAGTCAGCTACGAGTGGATTGGAGATTTCATTATTCCACTTGCGTTTGTATTCGCTATTTTCTTTTCACTTAGAACGGTGAATGATTCTAATAAATGGTGGGCAGCTGTGGCCGGTATGGGATTGTTCTTTTGTATATCTGATGGAGTTGTTGGGCAATGTTATGCATATTCATATGTGCTCTTTCTTTTTCCGATAGCGCTACTGCCTATCTTTGCTTATGTAATTAAGCAATATTATGCTGATCGCTCCCTGTTTGACACCAGAATCAAGCAGATAGCATTTATTCTTCTTGTATATGGAAATGCTTGTTTTTTAGAGAGCGTAAGTTGCGTGTTTACAGTATTGATGGTGGGAATCTTTATAGAAGATTATTTCGTAAAGAAGGAAAAGAACAGAACCATCATGATTGGTGCTGTAGTGTCACTTGTTCAGACACTATATATGAACTTGTATCTTATTATTCGAGGAACACGCCCATTAACAGAAGAGGGAAGCGGTTATCTTTATACTGTTACAAGGAATTTCAGGGTTCTAATTCTTGAAGCGTGGTTGGCTAATCCAATAATCATTATAGCGTTTCTTATAGTGCTTATAGTTGCTGTCAGGAAGAATAAAGTTTTTTTGATTGTAGATACGATTCTGTTGGCAGGATATTCCATATGGGAGTACTTGGTATATTCGAGTCACAGCTTTGACACTGCAAGTTATGAATTACAAAGAAATGATGTTATTTCGTATGTTCCTGAAGGTTTTTGGCCTTTATGGTTGGTAATATATATAGCAATCAACTTGTTTATTCTTTATCAGATTTGGACAGTAAACAGGTACATTGCGCTGATTTTCTTTGTTGGGGGCGGAAGTACCGCTCCTGTGTTGCTGACTCCTAATACAGGTTGGAGAATAAGCTCTTTCTATGTATTTATGATTATCATTTCCACGATAATGATGATGCAAAATGAAAAGGAGAAGAAGGTAGGTAAGATAGTAGCCTCAGTGGCCGCATTTGCTGTATTTGCTTTGGGAATGACGATTTTTGCCCCAAGGATTGTGAGAACATACAATACCCAGAAAGTATTATTTGAAAAGGTGGAAGAAGCGAAGAAACTTCAAGAGAATGGACAGTGGGATTTAGAGAAAGACATTCTTGCTCTACCATGCTATGACAGACGTGATATTATGGGAGAAGGCCGGGTGGATTTTAATTCGTACTACGAGTGGAATTTTGCATATGCTTATGGGTTGAATAAAGATACAAATATAGAGACAAGATAGATAACCGAAAGGGTGAATGGAGTTGAAGATAGTATTGCTTTCCGGCTGCTCCGGGTGGAGATTATGGCCTTTATCAAATGAATCGAGATCAAAACAGTTTCTCAAACTTATCAGTAAAGAAGACGGAACTCGTGAATCGATGATCCAACGTGTTGTAAGACAAATAGGTGAGTGCAAATTTGCTGAAAAAAATGACCTATATGTTGTTACAGCTGAATCGCAGGCAGATTCCATCAGAAATCAGGTAGGACAGGAAGTAAGGATTATTTCTGAGCCTGCAAGGAGAGATACGTTTCCTGCGGTTGCCATGGCATGTGAAACTCTTCATTTTGATGAAAAGGTTTCCACTGATGAGACAATTGTAGTTTTACCGGTGGATACATGTGCAGGAAATAGATTTTATGACCTTATAAGGAGAATGGACGAGGTTGTTCAAACTAGAGAGGCAGATATTGCATTAATTGGAACGGCACCAACCTATCCGTCTGCAAAATATGGATATATTTCTTCAGATGAGACGGGTAAAGTTTTGGAATTTATAGAAAAGCCCTGTGAGGATGATGCAAGAGTCCTGATAGAATCGGGGGCTTATTGGAATACAGGAGCCTGTGCTTTCAAACTGGGATTTATGCTTAAAAAGGTTGATTCGTATTTCGGGGATGGGGGAATCAGCTCCCTTGTGGATTTTGTCAACTCTTTTGAAACACTGCCTGCAAAGAGTTTTGATTATGAAATCCTTGAAAAGGCTAATAATATAAAACTTATTACTTACGTAGGTAAGTGGAAGGATCTCGGAACATGGAATACCCTTACCGAAGAAATGGACGAGAAGAGTATTGGCCATGTAAGACAGGGAGAAGAGTGTGTTAATACTCACGTCATTAATGAACTTTCAATACCTATTCTTGTTCTTGGAGCCAAGGACATGGTGGTGGCGGCAAGCCCTGATGGAATTTTGGTATCTGACAAGCACAAAAGCTCATATATAAAGCCATATGTACAGCAGATGGATGCGCGTCCTATGTATGAGGAACGTAAATGGGGTGAGTATAAGGTCCTTGATTATAATCAGTATGGGGATAGCATGAAGTCGCTCACCAAACATCTCACCATATCTGCGGGGAAGCATTTAAGCTACCAGAAGCATTATCAGAGAGACGAGATTTGGACTATCGTTGATGGCGAGGGTGATTCGTTTATAGATGACGAGATGAAGCATGTTAAACGAGGCGATGTTGTATATATCAAAAAGGGTCAAAAGCACGCATTAAGAGCTGATAAAAGCATGGATCTGCAGTTTATTGAAGTCCAAATAGGCCCTGAGCTTGTTGAGGATGATATTGAGAGATTTGATTGGAAATGGTAAAAATCAAAGGTAAGAACACAATATATGTAATAGTACTCGGGGTGGTTGTAACAATTGTTACGACCATCCCGCTTATGATGTCAGGCCTTTGGAAGAACGGCACCGGTCATGATATGGTTTTTCACCTCCTGAGAATTGAAGGAATCTGTGAAGGAATTAAATCAGGACAATTTCCAGTGAGAATACAACCAGAATGGTACAATGGATATGGCTATGCATGCTCCATATTTTATGGAGATGTTTTACTCTTAATTCCTGCATTGCTGCACCTGGTGGGACTGCCTCTTCAAACAGCTTATAAGATATTCATTGTACTGGTTAATCTAGGCACATTTTATGTGGCGTTTGTCAGCTTTAGAGGAATATTTGAAGATGAAACGATAGCATCATTTGGAGCTGCCTGGTATACATTGTCATTATACAGATTGATAAATGTATATATAAGACATGCTGTAGGTGAGTATAGTGCAATGATTTTCTTTCCCTTGATTGGGTATGCGCTTTTTTGTTTGCTGAAGAAGGAAGCTAAACCTTCAAAGGGAATGAAGGCATTAATAATTGGAGTGACAGGCATTCTTCAGAGTCATATCATTTCTTTTGAATTATCAATATGCGTAATGGCTGTGATTTGCCTCATATACATTAAAAGGGTATTCAGAAGAGAGGTAATTATTTCATTTATAAAAGCAATAGGAATAACTATCCTTCTGAATCTTTGGTTCTTGATACCACTTATGGATTATATGAAGACGGGCGTTTTCAATGCGAACACTGTCAGCGAATATAAAAAAACAACCGACATTGGAGAAAGTGGACTTTTTCTAAAACAGATGTTCAAATTGCTCTATGGTGCCGGCGGCGTAAATTTGCCGGCTTCTGCAGGATTGGACGGGGAAATGCCCTTGGGAGTTGGACTTGGATCACTAATAGTAATTCTGCTGGGTATTTGTGTGATTATTAGGATGAGAAGGGATGTAACAGCCGAAAAGACGAAGTTTGGGCTGGCCATTTGTGGCGGAACGTTGATGGCTTTATGGATGTCTTCGTTATACTTTCCTTGGAGAATGCTGGGAAAGCTGGGCAATGCCATAAAATATGCAATAGTAAATATTCAGTTTCCGTGGAGATTACTTGGAATTGCTTCGATACTTATCGCTCTTTTGGTTTGTATAATCGCGACTGACAAGCATAAAACGATTCGAATCATAGTAATAATTGCGTTTTTGGCTCTTGGCGTTTCGGATGCATATATGCTCTATGACGAAACAAGAGTAAGCGAGCAGGTGGAGGTATATGATATTGATAATCTTAACACTTGCGAGCCTTCGGGAGAAGAGTATCTGCCATATGGGACAGATGTTAGTGAGCTGAAAGAGGGAGATGTTCGTACCACGAATATTTCAGTGTTAAATTGGGATAAAAACTATCTCACATTTACTGCGTCTGTAGTAAATCAATCTGATGAACCGGGATATTTGCTTGTCCCCATGCTGTTTTACAAAGGGTATAGGGCTGTTATGGATGATGCTGATCAATCTTCGCTTGAAATAACTTTTGGAGACAATAAAAGGGTTTTGGTGACTATTCCCGGGAATACAGAAGGAATGGTTAAGATATACTGGGATAAACCAGTATTATGGCGTATTTCAGATGCTATCTCGCTGTTAGGCATGGCTGTTATTGCTATTTATTGGGGAATCAGTCACGCGGGTAAAATAAAACATAATTCTTAATTCCTTAATAAATACTTAAAAAAGTAATGAGATAATAACTTTGGGGTAGAAACCATACGTGAAAGTAGGTGAAGATATGAGGATGAAAAAAATATTAGCAATATGCGCTGCTTTGGTGATGATTATTTCATTGATTGGATGTGGCAATAACGAGTATTCTGCCGCAGCACCAGACGTGGTTGAAGAAATTAAAGCAAGTACCGAAAAAGCGAGAGCAGAAACAGAAGAGGAAGCTGCTAATAGGGCAAGGCAGCAGTTGGAGATTGCCCAGGCCAAGGCCGAGGCTCAGAAGCAATATCAGAACTATGAGCTGGTTATGAATGAAGGTGTTGGCGAGGTCCTTGTTGCTTCCACTACAAGGCAGGGCATCAATATTCCTACATATATTTATTTCCCGAAGAATTATGATGCTGAGACTACTTATCCAATGGTGATAATGTATGCCGGATTTGCAGCAGACCATAATAATGGAACCCGTTTTGATGACATTACAAAAGAGTTAACTGACACAGGGATTATGGTTGTTCAGTTTGATATTCCCGGCTATGGAAAGAGTGAAGAAACAAATCTGGCTTACACGCTTACCAATGTTAAACATGATTCTTTGGATGTAATAAGTTATGCTAAGAACAATTTTAATATCGGTAAAGTTGGTGCCTTTGGGTATGATGTAGGTGGCAGGGTGGTTATGGAGATGCAGGTCGACAAGCTCTATGATTTTGACCAGATAGAACTCTTAGGTCCATACAGTAATACAGATGAGTTCATTCATGCTTGCTTTGGAGATAAGGTGTGGGGTGAGTTAAAAGCTAAAGCTAAAGATCAAGGCTTGGCGAAGTTTGGCGAGCAGGAGTATAGCCTGCAGTGGTTTACAGATTGGGAAGAGAAAGAGGATACTCTTTATGATGATTTCTGTAAAATATATAAGAAAAGAAGATTTATGCTTGTTTACTCGATTATTGATGATTGTGTAGATCCTCTTCATATGGAGAAGATGTACAAGGCTATCGGCGGAGCTGCCATATGCTTGACGGACACCGGACATGATTTGGGAGTAAGGGGCTTTGATACGCCAAAACAAACAACACGTGTGGTTCGAGAACAGTCCGTAGAGTTCTGGAAAAGCTTAATAGACTAATCTATTCATGCTACTGAGAGGAAATCCGAGGGATTTCCTCTTTTTTGCTTACTTCACCTCTTGTATGTGGTATTATTGAAGGGAAGATTTTTTCAAAGGAGAAGAAGTCATCATTAGCTTGAATAAGAAAACTATTATCAAATCATTTTTGACGGCCGAAGCGATGACCGTCACTTTTGCGTTGACAAAAGCAGGAAAGATAACAGATCTGGTTTATGACATGTTGGGGAACTATAGTTTTATGACAATAGTTCTGTTTGCTGTATTTGCTGTTTTCTACAATTACATGTCAAAAGAGAGACGTGAGGAGAAGCAATACATTGGACTGGCTATTTTCTTTTCTGCCTGTTTGTTGATTGGAAAATCCTTTGCGGACACTAACAGTTTTGTTTACTGCTTTGGTAATGTTTCAAATTTTATACTATTCCTCATCAGCCTGGCTGGATATACATGCCTGTTTAGCGAACTGTTACCAGTGCTTGTTAATGGCTACAAGAAGCTAATTACGTCTGAGAGGAAGATTAGTTTATCCTTCCACAAAGCATTTGTTATCATTATGGCTTCCTGGCTTTCAACTATTATTTTAAGCTTCCCCGGAAACCTTTGCTACGATGTTCTTGGTGAAATCGGAATGGCTATGGGGGATGTGCCAATCACATCGCACCATCCACTTTTGCATATATTACTCATAGGGTTCTTTATAAAGATTGGTGAGCTGGTTGGAAAAATTTCGATTGGCCTCTTTGTATACATCCTTTTCCAGTCAATCATGCTGGCTCTCGCTTTGGCCGGTACCATCGCTTGGCTTAAGAAGGAGAGGGCATGCTCTGATATTATGATGTTGGTGATTCTGGGGATTTATTGCATTTCACCCATGTACTCAAATGTGGCCTCAACAGCTATAAAGGATGTTCCCTTTATGGCTGCAACTGTTTGGTATGTTGTATTACTTGCTGAGATGGCATTCCATAGAGAGAGAATTAAGGACGGGAAATTTGTGGCT
>JAEEGL013923697.1_pt1 | contig 17745 bp, 14 predicted proteins | sample 9134231 | NCBI WGS metagenome assembly JAEEGL01 (sample SAMN16246548, study PRJNA631951) | gut metagenome | biome: gut microbiome; feature: rumen; material: fiber-attached | host: Bos | place: Iran: Karaj | collected 2018-10 | reverse complement strand
GTGTAAGTTTAAAAAAAGTGATCGGCTTGTAACCAAGCAGTGTTTTCAGTGCCATCACAGCGGCACAGCTTGTAAGAAAGAATATCTTGGCATTCGGCCAACGTGTACGTGCCAGAGTGAATGTCATATCCTTGATACGTTTGGCAAGTCCGCGTCCACGGTAATCGGGATGAACGATCAGGCCCGATGTAGTAACGTATTTCTTATCCTGCCATGTCTCGATGTAACTGAATCCGGCGAACTTGTCACCATCCAGAGCTATAACAGCCTTAGCTTCACGCATCTTGTTTGCCACGTACTCGTGGGTACGTTTAGCTATACCGGTACCACGAACCTTTGCTGCTTCAGAAATGGTTTCAAGGATGGTGTCAACATACTTCTCATGTGACTCATCCGCAACCACTACATCAATTACGTTTTCCATTTTTCCTATACAAATCTTATAAAGATATGATTATCGGTTCTAACAATCTTTTTATTTCCTGACGGTTTGCACCCTCTGCAAGAACAATGAGCAGGGTGTCATCACCTGCTATCGTACCCAGCACACCGGGCAGATTATGGTTGTCAACATCGTAAGCAAGGCTGCTTGCATATCCCGGCCTGGTCTTGATTACAGCCATATTACCGGAGAAGTTGAGTGATACAAAACCGTATCTGGGCTGGTTTGAGGCAACCTCATCAAATGTTCCGTTGGATACCTTCTTCTGCAGAAGTGCATGGTTGGGCAGAACATACAGGTAATCACCATATGTATTAGCCACCTTGGAAATCTTCATTTTCTTGAGGTCACGCGACAATGTTGCCTGAGTTACCGAATAACCTCTTGAGTTCAACACCTGAAGCAGCTGATCCTGATTCTTGATGTCCTGCTCGGAGATTATGAGACGGATAGCCTCCAAACGATTGTTTTTATTCTTCATATTGCATAAATATTCTCGTTTCGGGTGCAAAATTAGCTATAAATGCAATTCAATATACAAAAATAGGGGAAATAATTATGCAAAAATCTTTAAAAAATGAATATCAATCCAATTCCTGGTCTGCCTCATATCCGCCTAACTCACGTATCCGGTTCTTGAGCATGGCAAACTGCTGGAAAAGGTCATGAACAGGGCACTCATCATCATAAGTCATGGGCTTCTTTACATAGAATGACAGCCACTCCTGAACTCCGCTCAAACCGGCTCTGACAGCCAGGTCAGTGAACAGAATCAAATCCAGGCAGATAGGAGCTGCCAGAATCGAATCACGGCAAAGGAAATCTATCTTTATCTGCATGGGATAGTTCATCCACCCGAATATATCAATGTTATCCCAACTCTCCTTGTTATCCTTACGCGGCGGATAGTAGTTGATCTTAACCTTATGATATATATCGGAGTAAAGTTCGGGATATTCATCCTGCGCAAGAATACTTTCTACCGATGATTCCTTGCTTATGCGTTTGGTTTCAAAGTTGTCCGGGTGCTCTATCACCTGACCGTCACGATTACCCAGGATGTTGGTTGAGAACCAGCCCTCAACGCCAAGCATACGCGTACGGAAAGCCGGAGCAAGCACACTCTTCATCATGGTCTGGCCGCTCTTAAAATCCTTGCCTACTATGGGCAAGCCCTGCTTTTTTGACAGCTCAAACATGGCAGGTATGTCAACGCACACATTGGGAGCCCCCATTATGAACGGGCATCCCTCCATCAGTGCGGCATATGCATAAATCATGCTTGGGGGCAGATGCTTGCGGTCATCGGCCTTCATGGCAGCCTCCAATCCGCTCAGGCTTCCGTGAACAGCTTCATTGCACGGGGTATATGACTCCGTACTGGCAATCCAGAACACAATCACACGGTCGCAGCCATTCTCCTTCCTGAAGTTCCGTATGTCGCGGCGCAGGTTCTGAGCGTAATTCCAGCGCGTATCATCGGGCATAGTCCAAAGCGGATCGGGCACGCGGCCGAACGACGGGTCAACAAGATTCCTGGCAAAATCAGCATCAAAGCATGCCTTCATGGGTTTGATTCGTTCCAGTTCATCACGAACCGGCTCAATATCCTCAGATTTGAGCACCTGACAATACTTAGCACTCTCGTATGCATTGTCCGTAAACACATCCCATGCGCCGAAAACCACATCATTCAGGTTCGCCAGAGGTACAATATCGCCCACATGCAGGTACTGTTTCTTCTCACCGCGACCCACACGCATCTTACCCAACTGGGAGAAAGAGCCCACAGGGTTTGCAAGCCCCTTACGTACCATCAGAGTACCGGTAATAAGGGTTGTCGTAACCGCACCAAGTCCTACGCATAGGACTCCAAGCTTACCCTCTGCCGGCTTTATATCGCTTTTCATATATTGCTGATCAGTCTATCCGTAATATTCAGCGAATATACTCCAAAAAACCGTCATTATAAATTAAATTTCAAAAAACATGCATAGGGGCACAAAGGGGACGGTTCTTTTTGTGCCCCTTTTCCAAGAGAACTTTTGAGTAAAAAAGAGTACCAAAGGGGACAGACCCCAATGGTACTCTTTTCAAATGGTACCATTGGGGTCTGTCCCCTTTGGTACCTTTTTCACCTCTTTAATTCTTCCAGCAGGGATTCCAGTTCCAAGATATCGGACTGTGAGAGTTCTGTATCACGGATAAAGGTGTTCAGGAGTGATTTGGCCGATCCTCCAAACAGGTTGTCTTTCATATGTTTGAGGCTCCATCGGGTATACTCAGGCTTTTCAACAATAGGATAGAAGATATGCTTCTTGCCATCGCGTTTATGCGCCAGGAACTCCTTCTGCTCCAGTATGCGCATAAACGTCTGGATCGTAGTATAGGCAGGTTTGGGGTCATCGGGCAACCGATTTACCACATCCTCCACGCAGCAGTTGCGCAGTTCCCAGATGATATTCATCACCTCCTGTTCTCTTTCTGACAGCGCTTTCATGACGTGATTATTTGGAATTCACTACAAGTGTAGGTCTTTGGTAAAGGACATAACCAGGTTCCACATATCTGCGCAGGATCTTCTCCACTTCATTCACCACCCTGCTTGAGCAAGTCAAATCCCATTGTAAACTTCCCTTAAGTCCCTTGATAATCGTACTTTCACCGGGATTTTTCTCATTAATCTCAGGAATGCCAGCTCTGATCAAACCATCCAACTTTGATATTTCCTGGGGACTGACAGGTTCTTGTGAGCTGAAATTTGCCTTGATACCCTCCCCGGAGCTCCACTGGCCTTCCATACGGATTTCATTATTGGAATTGATCATGACTATCAGGTAATCGTCCTTTTCAGTGTCAATTTTCAATCCTGGTGGTGGCGGAACTGTCTTGTGCGGGAGCTCACGCACAAATACTATATTCTCATCAGAATAACTTTTCTGAAGCTGCCTTATAACCTCAGCACATCTGTCCAAGTGGTTCTCCTTGTTATACATCACGTAAACCTTATCTGGATTTGTCACCTCAACACTGCTCCTGCTTTTGGCAAGTTCAAAATCGCGGTCAAGACTGGACAGATAGGCACGCTCATAGTTGTTCTGACCGGCTATGTTGAACCAGATGGAGCCATCGGCCTCAATTGTTACAAAATGATTAAGCTGTTTGAGTTTGATATCCTCCGCGTTCAATCCGTATCCGAACTTCTTGAGGAAAGCAATTGTATCATAAGGCTCAGACTTGACTACATCAACAGTTGCCAGATCCTGAGTATTCTGAGATGCATCCTTGCCTGCATCGGATTTGCAGGCCGATGCAAACACGATGATGACTGCCACTACGGGCAACAGAAGCAATGCCTTGAGGCATGCAAAAGGAGAAGATTGGTTGCGTTTCATCATTTTTATACGTTTTTTGGTTGAACAATCGGCAAAATTGCTGGTCACATACCCTATCCGGCCGTTTAAGGCGGCCTGGACAAGGCAGAGCTGGTACTGGCGCTCGTTGAGTCCGTCGGCCAGCACGGCGGCATCGGCCTCATACTCGTGCACCTCCTGCAGGCTGCGCTTGAGGGCCCACGCGGCGGGGTTGAACCACTGCAGGGCGCATACCATCTGTGCCAGCATCACATCGATCGAGTGACGATTACGGATATGCGCCTGCTCATGTTCTATTATCATCCCGGCACTATCGGACTCATAATCCTTGCGGCTCATGATGATGGTATTCAACCAGCTGGTGGGCTGGAAATCACCGTCACACACCACCAACCGGGAACCGTCAGCCAGCCTACGGCCGCCCAGACGACATAGAGTCTCAGCCCGGATTATCCCGATGAAAAGGCGCAGGATGAAGAACACAACGCCAACTATATATAAATAGGTAAGTACATCTGTCAGACTTATCTGCAAGACCTTGGAGGTGACGTCTATGGTCTGTACGGCTTGGTACAATTGGGGTCTGTCCCCTTTGGTATCATTTTCAAAAGAGTACCATTGGGGGCTGTCCCCTTTGGTATCATTTTCGGGCAAAAGGGGACTGTCTGCAATTGTGCGTTTATCGGAAATGGAAACTGACAGCCCGTCTATGCGGACAGCCGGCAGAATAAACGAGAGTGCAAGGATGGAAAGCAGGACGGTCCTGTTGAATCTGTGCAGAGTAGTACGGCTCAGCACCAAGCGGTAAACTCCATATAGGAGTGCCAGCGTAACTGTGGATAAAACAAGGTAAATCATAAGCTTCGGACCATTAATCGGTTAATCTCTGCAACAAAGAAAAACTCCAGAAAAACCAAATCCTAATCTTTTAGTAGAAAAATGTACCCACCCACCAAACTTTAACTTTTATTATTAGTACTTGGGGCACAAAGGGGACGGTTCTATTTGTGCCCCTATTTAGAACACCTCCAACAGCAAGAATTAGGGGCACAAAAAGAACCGTCCCCTTTGTGCCCCTATTGCTTCCTTTTGTATATTTGTAAAAAATGATGTTTTATGAAAAGGTGTAAATACGGTTGGATGATTCCGGCAATCATCATTATTGTGAATGCGTGTGCCATATGTATAAGGTGGAGTGCCCTGCCCGATGTCCTTCCGGCTCACTTTGACCCTGCGGGCAATGCCAGCGGCTCCATGGCCAGGACCACGCTGATATACTACCCCATTATCAGCCTCATGCTGTGCCTGGTTACATACGGTATTTACACTCTGGCCAACAACATGTTCAAACTAAAACCCGATGAAAAGGGCCTGCGTCTTTGCGGACTTCATGTGTTTACATCATGCATTACGCTCACCATACTTAGTTCCACACTGGTCACGCTCACATTCGGAAAATGCCCGATATTCATGTTTGCCGAACCGGTGATCATGTTGGCTGGAATAATTACCCTGATAGTCTGCCTTATAAAAGCGAAAAAATAAACGCAAAGGGGACGGTTCTGTTCGCGAACAGAACCGTCCCCTTTGCGTTTTATCTGCAGAGTGCAACGAAACCGCCACGAGCTGGAAGTGTCAGATTGCCATCTTCAACGTCGTACTGAACGTTGAACCCCATCCCGGGCTTGTCACCCTTGTCTGTGACAAGAGATAATATATATACATCATCTCCCATTCTGGAATAATCAGGCTCAATAGTAATCTCATTATCCGTACCGTTTATGCCGGCAACGTACCACATATCTCCGGAACGGCGTGCAATAACAGCGCTTTGACCGGGGTATCCGGCCAGCAGGCGTGTATCATCCCAGGCCGATGGCAGATGGGACAAAAGACCCTTAATCTCTGATGGCAGCCCCAGATATGCCTCAGGACGGTCAGCCATGTGCTGCAGACCTGATTCAAACAGGATAGGCAATGCCAGCTCATGGCAATCGGTGGTGATATGCGGATTCTGACTGTCAGTAAACGTACACGGAGTATAATCCATTGGGCCGATTACATTGCGCGTGAACGGCAGCGTTGCGTTATGTGCAGCGGCAGCGTTAGTCATCCGGCGGTTATTGTTATACCACTCGGCACCATAGACCGCCTCCATAGACATCAGGTTAGGCCAGGTACGGCTCCAGCCGCGAGGTACGGTACATCCGTGAAAATCCACCAGCAGATGGTGTCGGGCAGCATCCTCAAGGATATCCAAGTAGTAGTCCACCATCTCGCAGTTATCAGGCAGGAAAAAGTCAACCTTGATTCCGGTTGCGCCCATCTGCTCCAGACGGGTCATCTCACGTTCACGGGCATCGGCAGTACGTAAGCGATCCTGCGGGCCGGGGGCACCGGGACCGATCCACGATGTACCGGAATTATACCAAAGATTAACCTTGACACCCTTCTCACGTGCATATGCCATTGCATCCTCTATATCACCGCCGTTAGCCATCTCATCCCACTCCCAGTCTATAAGAGTGTATGGCCAATGCATGTCATGAGCCAGGTCAATGTATTCCTTCACCTTCTGGAAATCCTTGGAACCATGATTATTTGCCCAATATATCCACGATGAAACCCCCGGCTTTATCCACGATGTATCCTCTATCCTGCATTCATCGGCCACATCAGTAACCAGAGTTGATTCAACGATATCAGCCAACGTCCCCACCATTACAATACGCCAGGGATGGGTATATTCAGGCTTAAACCTTTTTCTGTAAATAGAATGGTCATCCTCCCTCCGATCAACGTTGTCAGTATAGACTACAGTATAATCCTCACCGCAGCTGGTAAGATATGAGCAACTGTTGCCATGACCTATCCCTGATTCCGTAATAAGTCCGAATACCCCATCTCCATACTCCACAAGTGCAGGATAGGCATAATGGCCGTATTCTGATGATGTACTCTCCGGATAAAAACCTTCATAATCAGTCTTGAGATGTTGCAACCAACGCTTTTGACCTTCAGGAATCACGTATGTCACCTTTTCCAGGCCATCAGCATAACGGAAAGCCACACCGTCATGGTATGCCCTGACAATCAGGCTCCTGCCATCTGACCCGTTATAAATCAACTCATTATAATAATCTGAACAATCCGAACGTTTACCGGAAACCATATTATATGAGAATCTCTGTAGATTGAAAATACTCCAATTTGACCTTCTGGCAAAATCTATTTTGACGGTTTGGACTAACTGATTCCCATATTTCACATATAATGCACTGTCAGTGACAGCAACACATATCTCCATATCAGGAGAATAAACATAAACAGCCTTTTTTCTTATATCACAGCTGAGACAGAATACGGTCCCCAGCAAAAGAATAATTGGTAGTAATTTGGTTTTCATATGCCCCTTCCCGATGTCCGGCACAAATATATTACATTATTATATATATCTGCATTGAAATGCGCATTTTCGCTAAGACAATAATAAAGGAGGCGCCACAATCGGCCGGAGGCCGCCCTTTCGCGTTAGCGAAATAAAAAGATGTGCCACAAAATGGCACCATAAAAGAAGAGAGGCGCTTTCGCGTCTCTCTTCTTTTGTGGTGCCACCGGGAATCGAACCAGGGACACAAGGATTTTCAGTCCTTTGCTCTACCAACTGAGCTATGACACCAGAAACATTTGTTTCAAATGCGGGTGCAAAGATACGCACTTTTTTAAGTCCGGCAAGTTTTTCAGAGTAAAAATATTCATGGCATAAAAAAAAAGATGTACCTTTGCACCGTCAAACGACAAGGATCGGAATGTAGCGCAGTTGGTAGCGCCCTACGTTCGGGACGTAGGGGTCGGGCGTTCGAGTCGCCTCATTCCGACAGAAAAGGGGAGCCAATTGGTTCCCCTTTTCTGTCGGAATGAGGCAAAGTTTCCTTTTATTTTGCCATCTGCTTGAAGGCCTCACCAAAGATGTAGTAGCTGGTGTTGCCGGCAATAGTGCCTTCATTCTGGCCCCACAGGAATGGCCAATCATCAAAGTTCTCAAAATGGTCGGGCTTGCGGAACAGCAGACCGGGAGCCACGTTGCCGGGTATAAATGACAAGTCCGCACGGTTATTACCGTAGAACACCTGCTTTGGACGGGCTGCACCTACCGTAGCAACAAGTGAATAGTTGTGGTACGGATGGCATCCGAACATGAATGCTGCAGCGTTATAGGCGTATTTCTTGTCAATGATATCCGGGAAGTAGAGGTTCGCAAATGTTGCAGTGGTTCCGTAAGTGACCACGGCACCGCTACCGGCCCAGTTACCCTCACCTATAGGCACACCGTAAGGATTGTTGTTGGTAACCTGCTCAAGATAATCCTTGTACTTCTCAGCATACGGGCGCAAACGCTCCTTATAAGCAGCATCCATATACGGAATGGCATCCATAGCAGTACGGATACTGTTGTTAACGTTACGGTCCAGAGCAGGCCATATCTGTTCGTTGAACTGCTCAATGTATGATTTCTCACCCGTGGCAATATACAACTGCAGATTTGTTGCCATGTTTCCGTTGCCGGCACGGTTGAAGTTCTGGTTCTGGAAGCCTTGACCTCCCTGGGCATTCTGTCCACCCTGTGCGCCCTGAGGTCTTTGACCACCTTGTGGAGCCTGAGGTCTTTGAGCGTTCTGTCCACCTTGTACGCCTTGGGCTCTCTGGGCATTCTGACCACCCTGGGGCCTCTGACCACCCTGTGGGAACTGACCTCCCTGTGGGAACTGACCTCCCTGGAAACCTTGACCACCCTGACCGCCCATGCGTCCCATACCACCGGCTCCGCGTTGGCTCATCAGCTTTGTGGCCTCCTCCTGGAGCCGCTTGGACTGCTTTAGGCAACGTGCAGCCAGGTCATCGTTGTAACCCTTGAGTACACGGCTTGCAGCTGCAAACATATTGGCGGCATTGATATCTGAGTTAAGGTTGCGGTTGGTGAACGCCCACATGTCATCAGGAGTACCGCTGCGCTTTCCATCGGCCGATTTCACATACTTGGGCAAGCTGGGATCATAGTGCAGGCCATCGGTAATGGCAGCTGCATCACCCAGATGATGGTAGTTGTCAAGCACTGAGTTAGAGAGTGTCTGTGACATGAATCCGATGTTCTCAGCCTGAGCCAGCAGGTTCAGCACGCCGTGCTCAATGTACTGCAGCAGGTCAGGTTTGCCGTCCGGACGATGCAGATCCACGTAACGCTGCTCCTCGCTAACGAATGTCTCATCACGCATGGGATGGAAAAGCTCCCAGGCAGCAACCATATTCTGAACCACGCTGATGTTTGATCCGGTCTCGATGTCAAAGTCACCTGCGTCAAAATAACCACCCACGTTCAGACCGGGTATCAACTCGTAGGGCTTGTACTTGGTATTGGTCTGCGCGCCCTGTGAGTGAAGGTCAAAATGGTCACTCTGCGGAGCCTGCAGATAACCCTCCTTAAACGGCTCGCCGTGCCAGATACGATATCCCTCATTCACGGTCATGTGGTTCATATGGATGGGAATCCATACGTCGCTGGTGGCATCGGTAATCCAATTATATACTGAGTTGTCAATGATAAAGTTACCGGTCTTGTAATCGCCGTACTTGATGTAATAGACACCGGGATCCTTGACCTCACTGAAGTCAAACTTCACGTAGTTGTACTTATAGTACATGCCCCAGACATCGGTCTTGCCCTTGTATGCCAGTTTCTCACTGCCGTCTTCAGCTATCTTGTAGATCGATGCAGTGGCAAGCGGCTTATCCATCTTATCAAGCTCTATCACGGCAACCTTGGGCTGGGAAGGAACATATCCCACCTGTGAGAAACCTATGTTGGGCTCTCTTATCCAGCCGGGTATGGCATGAGGCTCCACTGTCCATGTTACCACCTTACCCGTCTTGCCTGCGGGTAGTACGCTACGCAGTACAAACCAACCGTTCTGGGCCAACATACGTCCGTCATAAAGCTCCAGCATGGCATCATCGGAATTGATGCTTATCATACGCTCGGGTGCATCGGGAGCAATAAGGATGGAGTGTCCTGTCTCAAGAGGCAGCGGATCAACGAACTCGCCGGTACCGCGGTCATCGTAAGTGCGGAAACCCTTGAACTGACGGGGTTTCTCATCGTTGGATACGGCCTGGGTCTGGCTTACCGCATAGCGCGGGAATCGGTTAGGACGGCCATCCATGATGTAGGTCTTGCCCCAATACTGTGACGGCAGGAACTCCAGATTGAAACCGGCCTTGCCTGCCAGGAATTCCGGCACGGGCTTGTCCAGCCAGACAGCAATCTCCACGGCCTTGCCATGGGCGGTAACCACTACGCGCGAATCAAAATCATAATCGGCATAACGCATGGTCACCTCAATAGAATTGTTGACTGAATCAACAACTCGTGAGGGGGATGCAGGCACCAGGTCCCACTGCTCGGGGGTCTTGTTAAGACGCACTGCGCCACCTTGCACAGTACGCACACCGTGATGAATAATCTCGATTCCGGAGTTCTTCTCATCATTGAATCCTCCGTTGAAAGTGTTGCTGAATACCAGGACGTTCACGCCTTGAGTCTCAAAATACTCCTTGTCATTCAGCTTAAGGTCGGCTGCCTGTTGAGGCGCCTTGTCACACGCGGCGATGGCAAATGCCGCCAATGCAACAAATAAAAAAGAACTTTTCATATGGCAATGGTTAGTTAATTAATTGACTTGACCGCTAATATAGGTAATTATTTTAAAAGTGCAAAATGATACAATTGGGGTCTGACCCCTTTTGTATCATTTTGTATCTTTGCGGCCGATATGGATAGACTGGTGATTTTTGATCTTGACGGAACGCTGCTCAACACCATTGCGGATCTGGGCAACGCAGCAAACCATACGTTAGCAGAGTTGGGGCTGCCTCAGCATACCATTGATGAGTACCGCCTGATGGTAGGTAACGGGATGCGCAAACTCATCATGCGTGCCCTGCCCGATGACAAGGCCTCCGATGATGCGTTTGTGGACAGTACGCTGGCCAGTTTCCTTGAATATTATGCTGAGCATATAGATGTTTACACCACGCCATATCCCGGCATACCGGAATTGATTTCCGACCTTTCCACCGGAGGATACAAGCTTGCAGTAGCATCAAACAAGATACAGGCCGGAGCAGAAAGACTCATAGCGAAGTTTTTCCCAGACATACCATTTGTAGCGGTAATGGGCAACAGCCCCATGTACCCTCTTAAGCCCGATGCCGCCGTGGTGGAATACATCATGGATAAAGCCGGCACCGACCGCGCCCACACCATAATGGTAGGCGATTCAGGCACCGATATCCAGACCGCCCGCAACGCCGGCATCCCAATCATCGCAGTAAGCTGGGGCTTCCGTCCCCGCCACGAACTCACCGCCGCCGACTTCATCGCTGATAGCGCCGACCAGCTGAGGGGCACAAAGGGGACGGTTCTTTTTGTGCCCCTGAGAAAATAACCCAAGGTGCACAGAACTGTTGGAACGAGGGGCACAAAAAGAACCGTCCCCTTTGTGCCCCTCAGCTCAGCTCGTTCAACGGATTTTAGAGAGGAGGGATTCTAGTGCTTGGGTGCGCTGGGCCTCGAATTGGGCGGCCTGCGGAGTGTTGGGATTGAGGATGCGATGCTGCATCATGCCGCGCACCTTTTCTGCCTCTGACAGCAACGGTCTCTCACTGTCGGCAAGCGCAAAATCAATGAAACGTTCAAAGATGTAATCGGCAGCCTGGGCCGACGGGTGCATCATGTCATCGGCAAAGAAGCGGTAGTCACGCAGTTCATCCAGCAGAATCTCATAGGCCGGAAAGTAATGCGCATTGGGATAGCGGTTTACCAGTTTCTCGATACCCAGATGAAGGGTGCTCTTGCTCAAAGTATTGGCGTGAAGCCCGTCAGCAAGATGGCGTACCGGGCTTACCGTGAATATCCACTGACGCTGCGGCCGTGCAGCCACATACTGGCTCAACGCATCATACACCTGGTCAGCATCTATCATGGTGCGCTCAAAGCGCTCAGAAGGCAGCTTATGGCAGTTTGCCACCACCATGCCGCTCTCCTTATCAGTATAAATGAATGCCGTACCCAATGTAACCACCACCCAGCCCTCACGGTAGTAAAATTCAGAGCTTTTGGCCAATTCATTGTTTGCATTCTCCAGAAACTCCTGTGCCGTAGGCCTGCAAAAACTTCCGTGATGATGGAACGAGCAGAATCCTCCGGAGGTCTCAATCACATCCTCGGGTATGAAACTGCACTGCTCCGCGTTTATGCCATAGCCCTCAAGCAAGCCCAGGCAGTCAGAAATAGAGCAAGGATTGAACAGTACGCCAAACGGATTCACCATTGCGTCAAAGTACCGCTCCACACACCTGTTGCCTATCTCATCGGCAAAACAGGAGCCCACAAACAGGATGCTGTCCTTGTAGGTGAGCCTCTTCTTTAACGGTTCAATCTCAACGGGAGTAGTCAGTTTCATAGCACAGGGAAACGATCCTTTTGTGTCATTTTATTCCCTTGTACTCGGCGCAAACCTGATGATAAGATTCCAGGTTTCCGATGTCATATCGGCGACCGGGCATCTCCATTGCATACACAGGAGTCTGTGTGCAGAGCCATGCAATGTAACTGCCGGGAGCATCGGTTCCGCATCCGGCGGCTATACCTGCGGGAACCAGACGGGCATCGGCCTTGGTGTAGTAGTAGAACGGCGGGCAGCACCAATTTGACTTGGGCTGAGCAGGTTTCTCCTCCATGCCGATGATACGGTCATCGGGAGCGACCTCCACGATTCCACACTTAACCAGACGCTTCATATCCGGCTCAAAGTAACGCATGATGCATGATGTCTTGTGCTCGTGGGCATAACGCACAAACTTCTGCAGGCTGAAATCCAGCACGTTGTCACCGGCTATCACCAGCATGTCATCATCCAGTTTCAGGCTGTCTATGGCAAACTGTATGTCACGCACGGCACCCAGGCGGGTCTCATTGGTACTGGTACCGTCATCAACAACGGTTATCTTTACACTCTTGCCCGATGCCCACTCCGTAAAGTGGTGAGCAAACTTGTGGTTCGATATAACCACATATTCATCGACTAATCCGGCACCTTCAATATCATCAATGAGCCAGTCCAGAATGGTCTTGTCACCAACCTTAAGCAAAGGTTTGGGGAAGTTCTCCGTAAGCGGATACAACCTGGTTGCATAACCCGCTGCAAGTATCAGGCACTTCATAGTTTCAGTCCGTCGGCCGATTGGCAGATGGTAGTCATATATTTACCCTCAAGTGCCGGGAAAGCCTTGAGGTACTCCTTTGAAACCTTCTCTATAATGCTCTCCCTGTAAGTGGGATCAATCAGAGCCATGCAGCAGCCCTTGAAACCGGCACCGCTGAATCGGCCTCCGTAGATACCATCTGTGCGGGTCATGATGTCATACAGGGTCTTGAGCTCAGGTGAACCGGTCTCCCAATTATAAATTGAAGAGTTACCTGACTGGAAACTCAATCGGCCATACTCCTCAATGTCACCCTTACGCCAGGCCTCAGCACCCGCCATGACACGCTCCTGCTCCGTGTACCAGTGCTCGGCACGCTTACGCCAGTTATCGGGCAGACGGTCCTTATAGGTGTCATAGACATCACGCGGCACCATACGGAAATAGGTCTCGCCAAACTTTCCGTACTCCATACCGGCGTAGGCCATCAGGGCATAAGCGGCACTGCGGCACTCATCCACCCTCATATTGAACTTGCTGCCTGCCAGAGTGCGTTCCACGCCGCTAAAGAAGATTGCAATCTCATACGGTTTCATCGTGGATTTGGTGGGTATCAGCTCATAGGTATCATCCTTGGTGTCAAGATAGAGCAGATGATCCTTCTTAGAGTACATCTCGCAACTCTGGTCCAGCTTGCCGCTGTTCACGCCCACATAGTTGTTTTCCGATGCCATGGCGATGGTAATCATCTCCAGTGGCGTCAGCATTATGTTGTTCACTTTGCACAGGGCCGAAAGGTACACCAGACATACCGCGGCCGATGATGACAGACCGCCGATAGGCAGAGTACCCTCTATCACACCGCACAATCCGGTGGAAAGGGTATATCTCTGAGCAAGCGCAATGGTGACGCCGCGCAGATAATCGGCCCAGTCATTCTGCTTCACCTCGGCTATCTCACGGATATGGAACTGGGCACGTTTGTCAAACTGCAATGACTGTAGCTCAATTACACCGTTCTGTTTGGAACTATAGGCAAAGTAAATGCCCCTGTCTATAGCCAGACCTGTAATACGGCCCAGTTGATGATCCACATGCGCACCTATCGGGCAAATCCTGTACGGGCAGAACGCCACATCATCTGGCGCCTTGCGGTAAGTCTCTTCAAAAATCTCTTCGCACCTCATATTATTCAATTCAATGTCCCAAAGGGGAGTCCCCATTGGGACATTTCAATTTTCAATTTTCAATTCTCAATTTTCAAAACCCGTCAGGGTTTTTCTTCTGCCAGTTCCAACTGTCACGGACCATCTCCTCCAGACCATATTGAGCCTTCCAGCCCAGTTCACGCTCAGCCTTTGAGGGATCACTGTAGCAGGTGGCAATATCGCCCGGACGGCGAGGCTTGATGCTGTACGGAACCTTAACGCCGTTCACCTTCTCAAATGCCTTGACAACATCAAGCACAGAATAACCGTGACCTGTACCCAAGTTATAGAGTCCCAGACCGCACTTGCGCTCAATAGCCTTGAGTGCGCACACATGACCGCGTGCCAAGTCCACCACATGGATATAGTCACGCACGCCTGTGCCATCGGGAGTATCATAATCATTGCCGAATACACCCAGCTCAGCACGCTTTCCGACTGCCACCTGAGTCACGTACGGCATCAGGTTATTGGGAATACCGTTGGGGTTCTCGCCTATCAGGCCGCTCTCATGTGCGCCGATGGGATTGAAGTAGCGCAGCAGAACTACGTTCCACTCCTTATCGGCAAACTGCATATCGGTGAGCACCTGCTCCAGCATGCTCTTGGTCCAGCCGTAAGGGTTGGTGCACACTCCCTTGGGGCACTCCTCCGTAATAGGAATTATCTCCGGATTGCCATAAACGGTAGCGCTTGATGAGAATATGATGTTCTTGCATCCGTGGTCACGCATAGCCTGAACCAACACCAGTGTTCCGCTGATGTTGTTCTCATAGTACTCAATAGGCATGCTGACCGATTCGCCCACAGCCTTGAGCCCGGCAAAATGTATGCAGGCGTCAAACTTGTACTGCTCCAGCACCTTGTCCAATCCCTTACGGTCGCGGATATCGACCTTAAAGAAAGGTATCTCCGTGCCACCCAGAATCTTGGATACGCGCCTCAAACTCTCAGGGTTTGAGTTGCTGAGATTATCAACCACTACGGCAGTGTGTCCTGCCTTGTACAACTCAATAATTGTATGTGAGCCGATGAATCCGGCTCCACCTGTTACCAGTATGTTCATACTTTAAAACTTTGCTTCGCTCAGGCTGTTGGCTGTTGGCTGTTAGCTGTTGGCCAATAGCTGACATTATTATTTAATCTTATCGTTTTTCTCAACTGTCCAATCGGGACGCTGCTCCAATCCGCAGGGGCTACCCTTAAGCATAGCTGCAGCCTCCTTGTCACCCTTGAGCTGCCACTTGAGCCATGCCAAGGCAGCAATGGAGAACTCACCGCCGTGAGGCTGGCCGTATGTGCCGCCGTGACCTACGGGATAGTTCACTGCAACTGCGGGCACATGGTCTATCTTGTGGAAATCATCCATACCGTTCTCATACGCTATATCGGTGGGGCCGCCCAGCAGATACATCACCGGGGTGTGGATTTTCTTTAGGTCCTCTTTCTGAGGCATCGGCATACCGGGAACAGCGCCGGACGGATCGATGAACGAACCGCTGTTGCATATCATGATGGCCTTGAGACGCTCGTCGGCTGCATTTACCAGAGTCTGCAATCCGCCGCATGACATGCCTGCCGCTGCTATACTCTTAACGTCCAGCTTATTGTAATAGGGGCTGTTCTTATCGGCATTCTGAGCGATTGCCCAGTCAAGGCCCTCTATCTGCTGCTCTACCTTGGACTGAGCACCACGGTAACGTTCACCCTCGGCAGGCCAGTAACCTATGGCCACCACAAAGAATCCGTGCGATGCAATCTCGCTCAGGAAATTCTGATGCTCCCAGGGTGAATTGGTGCAGGCACCGTTACCCCATACAAGGATAGGCAGCGGATTCTTCTTGTCAAACTTGCTCAGGTCGGCCGGACGGAAAATGGTATGCGCTTCTAAACTGGGTTCCTCAACCATTATTGCCTTGTAAGGACCTGTACCGCCGTCCTCAACAGTACGGTTCTTGGTAAATGTTTCTGCCACCTGGGCGTTGCAGCCCAAACCGAATGCAACTGCAAGAGTTGCCAAAACTGAAATCCTTCTCATATAGTCTATTGTTGGTTAATTATCCAAAGTGTCTTCAAAGATACTAAAAACCGTAAGAAAGCATTAAATTAGCAACCTAAATCATAACAATGAGAAGAGAAGATTTTGAGATAATGGCTCCGGTAGGCTCCTGGGAGAGTCTGGCGGCAGCTTTCCAGGCCCATGCGGGATCAATCTACTTTGGAGTGGAAAAGCTCAATATGCGCTCCCGCAGTGCCAGCCATTTCACTCTCGATGACCTTCGCGAGATTGCCGGTCAGTGTAATGCGCACGGGGTAAAGAGTTACCTGACCCTCAACACCGTGATGTACGGTCAGGACATCCCTTTGGTGCACGAGATAGTGGATGCGGCACTCAGAGCAGGCATATCGGCCATAATTGCATGCGATATCGCCGTGATGACCTACTGTAACAAGGTAGGAATGGAGGTGCATCTTTCAACGCAGCTCAACATAAGCAACATTGAGGCGCTCAAGTTCTACGCACAGTTTGCCGATGTGGTGGTACTGGCGCGTGAACTGAACCTGAATCAGGTGAGTGAGATTCATAAGCAGATACTGGAACAGGATATCCGCGGCCCCAAGGGAGAACTTATTCGCATTGAGATGTTCTGCCACGGTGCCCTGTGCATGGCCATAAGCGGCAAGTGCTATCTGAGCCTGAACGAGATGAACGCCAGCGCCAACCGTGGAGCCTGCATGCAACTGTGCCGCCGCGGATACATTGTGAAAGACCGCGAGACCGATATAGAACTGGCTATAGAGAACCAATATATAATGTCACCCAAGGACCTCAAGACAATACGTTTTATGGACCGCATGATTGAGGCCGGCGTACAGGTGTTCAAGATTGAGGGACGTGCCCGCGGACCTGAATATGTCCGTACCGTTGCCGAGTGCTACGGAGAGGCAATCCAGGCAGTCCTGGACGGCCAATTCACCGATGAAAAGAAGGATTTGTGGGACAAACGCCTTGCCACCGTGTTCAACCGCGGATTCTGGGACGGCTACTATTTAGGGCAGCGCCTGGGCGAGTGGAATGATGCTTATGGCTCACAGGCCACAGAGACCAAGGTCTATGTAGGCAAGTGCACCGACTGGTTCTCCAAGATAGAGGTTGCGGAGTTCTCAATAGAGGCCGCACCCATAAGCGCCGGCGACAAGCTGATGGTAACGGGTGCCACAACAGGCTGCATCACATTCAACCTGGATGATCCGCGCGTGGACCTCAAAACCGTTGAGACCGTACCCCAGGGAGTCAGGGTATCCTTCAAGACACCGGAGCGTGTCCGCCGCGGTGACAAACTGTTCAAAGTAGTGCAAAAAGGGGCGTCTTCTCCGGACGTTTCGACAAATAACAAGCTTTAGAGCGTATTTTCTGAACCAAGCGTCCAACAATACTAAAGAACCTGCGTGATAGACG
>JAEEGL017045037.1_pt1 | contig 17747 bp, 15 predicted proteins | sample 9134231 | NCBI WGS metagenome assembly JAEEGL01 (sample SAMN16246548, study PRJNA631951) | gut metagenome | biome: gut microbiome; feature: rumen; material: fiber-attached | host: Bos | place: Iran: Karaj | collected 2018-10 | reverse complement strand
TGTATCCTTCCAAGGACAAGAAGGACATGATCTGGGCCGACATGACCTGGGTCTACATCCTCGTGTATGATATCTGGAACTTCGCCTATACCTACAACTGCCTCCCGACGCACAGCTGGTACTGCGGTATCGCCCTGCTTCTCGCCCCCACCGTGGCGGCCCTCCTGTGGAACCGCGGCGGCTGGATCCAGAACCGCGCCAACACCCTGGCCATCTGGTGCATGTTCGCCCAGGTATGGCCCCTCTTCCAGGAAACCTTCAAGAACGGCCAGCAGTGGCACTCCTGGGCTACCCTGCCCGTCCTCTATCCCAACGGGGTCGCCACCATCGAACAGCTGTACGAAGTGGCCGGCCGCGAAGCTGCCGTCGTGGGTACGACCGTAGACCCGTCCGTGGTGTCGGCCAATCCCACCATGATGGTGGTCATCAGCGCCCTCGCCCTCATCACCAACGCCGTAGCCCTCGGTTACATCTGCGTCCAGGCCAGGAAGCGCCACATCAACCCGTACAAGGAAGACGTGTTCGTGGACCAGAAATACTACAAGGATGCCATGGCCCGTGCCCAAGTCAATTAGTTTTCAATAATTTTTACTATCTTAGTGCCGCGGAAAGACAAACGTCTTCCGCGGCACGTTTTGATTTCCGTCGCATGAACCATCTTCTCTTTCTCACCATGATGCTGCTGCAGGCGCTGCCGGGCGCCCGGACGCAGCAGGATTCCCTCCAGACGCGGCCGGATTCCCTGAAGCGGCCGCCCGTCCTCCCCACGGAAACGGCTGCCGCCACCCCGCGCGAACCCGGCCAGGAGCACGTTTTCAGCGTGGGCGCCTCCATGTGGAGCCGCGGCGAATTCCGTGACGGAGCCCTGCCGGCAGAAAACGGATCGGACCGCGCCATGTTCATCATGAGCAACACGGTCCTTCGCTTCGACTATGCCCAGAAAAACCTGGAAGCGCGGGTCGCCCCCAAATTCTTCGGGGTCTGGGGCGCCAAGGCCGCGGGCAGCATGGCCATCGACGAAGCCTGGTTCGGCCTTCGGCACAAAGGCCTGTTCCTCCGGCTGGGAAGGCAGAAGATTGCCTACGACGACGAACGCATCATCGGCAGCAACGACTGGTCCATGGCCGCCAATACGCACGACCTGGTAAAGACGGGCTTCGAAGGCGGCGGCCACAAGGTGCACCTCCTGCTTGCCTACAACCAGAACAACGAAAACCTCAACGGCGGCACCTACTATGTCAACGGCGGACAGGCATACAAAAACATGCAGACGCTGTGGTATCACTGGGATCCGCTGCCCCAGCTGGGCGCCTCGCTCATCTTCATGAACATGGGCATGCAGAGTGCCACCTTCGATGAGGAAGAGAAGAAGTTCCTTACGGAGTATCAGCAGATTTTCGGCGCCTATGCGGACTGGCATCCCAAAGGCTTCTCCCTGCAGGCATCGTATTACCGGCAGACAGGACGGGACGAGTACGACATTCCCATCCAGGCCTGGATGACGAGCGTGGAAGCCAAGGGGAAACCGATGGAAAAACTCCGCCTCGGTGCCGGCTACTTCTATATGAGCGGCGACGAGCACTTCTTTGTCCCTCCGCAGGGGGCGATCGGGCTCACCCGGAAAACGGAAGTGCGGGGCTTCCATCCCATGTTCGGCTCACACCATCAGTTCTACGGTGCCATGGATTTCTTCTACGTGACCACCTATTACGGCGGCAATACCCCGGGGTTGCAGGACCTCCATGCCGGGGTGGACTGGATGCCTGTCAAAGGGCTCAATCTCAGTGCCGAATACCACTTCCTGGCCACTTCCGTCCCCATTGAGAACGCCACCACCCAGGCGCTGGGGCACGAGCTGGAACTGGAGGGCTCCTGGAAAATCCTCCCCAACGTCTCCCTCATGGCGGGCTATTCGTTCATGAAAGGAACGGAAACCATGAACGTTCTCAAACGAACCAGCGAAGACAAACGCCTCCACTGGGCCTGGCTCATGCTGGTGGTCACGCCGGATTTCTTTACGCGCCACTGGTAGGATTCCAGGATTATTTGTATCTTTACAGCACTAAAACACAATTGATTATGGGACTTCTGAAGAATCTTCTGAAAGCGGTGGCGGGAGATGCCATCGACAAACTGAAAGAGAATCTGGAACAAACGGTGAAAACGGCCGCTCCCCAGCCGCAGCGCCCGGTGCAGGCCGCCCCAGAAAGAAAAGCGGAAGCGCCGGAACGCAGCGCCGCCGAGTGGCAGGCCTATTTCCGGGATATCATCCATTCCACCTTCCCCGGCTATGTGGTCCGGGAGAACGTACCCGTCACGGACATCGCCGGCTTTGCCGCCAGCGAGTGCCAGCTCTACAAGACGCGTCCCCGCAAGGTGTACAAGGCCGAATGGGGGCAGCCCTACAGCTTTGTCCTGTACCAGGGAGCCGCTCCGGCAGCGGTGGTCATGCTGGGCGGCGGGCACAGCCACGACGCCAATGTCAAGTACCTGGTAGCCAGGATGTTCGCCAAGCAGTCGGGGCTTCCCTACATCAACTTCTACACGCAGATGCCCAATGAGCGGGACTATGTGGTGAGCCGCATCAACAAGTTCCTGTAGACTCGCTTTCTTTTTCGGAAAAAGGGGATGCAAGAAACACTGCTTGCGCCTGCGAAGGAGGCAGCAGGGCCCTTTGACGAGCGCCTTGCAGGCGGCCTGGCCCTGTACCCGTCCCGTGATCAGCAATTTTGCTGATTCAAACTCACTCCCCTTTTTCCTTTTTTTACCATGGATAGCCTGCTGGACCAGCTGGAGAACCCGGCGGCGTGGGAGGAATTCCTGGCGCACCGCCTCGTCAAGGGCCGTTTCACATGGTCCTCCTTCGACTTTGCCGATGCCTATGTAGCTACGGAAGGCTACCTTCCCGCCGTCCGGAAGCTCCTGCAGGAAGGGCCCGGCATCCCGGAGCGCCTCAGCGTCAACAAGATGGGCAGCGGGAAGAAGCGCATCGTCTACCACTTCGGGGACGATGAAACCCGTGTGCTCAAGCTCCTGGCCCACCTTCTCTACCGATACGACGATGCCTTCTCCCCCAACTGCTACGCCTTCCGCCGGGGGCTTACGGCCAGCGACGCAGTCTTCGACCTTCGCCGGCAGCTCCGCGGCAAGCGGATGTGGGCCTACAAGCTGGACATCCACGACTATTTCCACTCCATCAGCATTCCCCTTCTCCTCCCCTGGCTGCAGGCCCTTCTGGCCGATGATCCGGCGCTGTACGCGTTCTTCGAACGTATGCTGTCCGACGACCGGGCACTGGTGAAAGGCGGCATCGTCCATGAACCCCGCGGAGTGATGGCGGGCACGCCCACCGCCCCTTTCCTGGCCGATGTCTACCTGATGGACGTAGACCGGTACTTCCATGAGGCAGGCGTCATCTATGCACGCTATTCCGACGACATCCTCCTCTTTGCGCCGGACCGCGAAACGCTGGAAGGATACAAAAACACCCTCCTGGACTTCCTGGAGCAGTACCGGCTGGAAATCAATCCCGCTAAGGAGCATACGTACGGGCCCGACGAACCCTACGAATTCCTGGGGTTCCGGTGCCTTGGCGAATCCATCGACATCGCGCATGCAACGCGGGAGAAGATGAAAGGGAAGATCCGCCGCGCCGCCCATGCCCTCCGGCGCTGGCAGCAGCGGAAGGGCGTAGGCCCGGAATACGCCATGAAAGGGCTCATCCGCCATTTCAACGACAAGTTCTTCGAAAACGGGGATCCGGACGCGCTCAGCTGGTCGCGCTGGTTCTTTCCGGTCATCAACCGGACGGAGGGGCTCAAAGAAATCGACGCGTATTTGCAGCAGTATATCAGATACTTAAGCAGCGGACGGCACACCAAGACGAATTACCGGGTGCGCTACCGCCAGCTCAAGGCCCTGGGTTACCGGAGCCTGGTGCACGAGTATTACAAAGGCTTGATCTCCGCCACATAGCCGCCGGCGGGCTCCAGCCGGACTTTCAGCACCTGCCCGGCCTGCAGCTTGGCGGTCTTGATGCTCACGGCCTTGGGACGTTTTCCGTCGGCCCAGAAGGTCATGAGGTATTTCCCTTCGCCCAGGAACGAGGTGTCCAGCTGGATGGTGCGGGCTTCTCCGTTATTCAGTACGCCCACCAGCCAGCGGTTTCCGCTGCGCCGGGCGACGGCCACGTAGGTATCCGGCGTGCCCTGCAGGAAGCGGGTATCGTCCCAGACGGTGGGGACCAGCTGCAGGAAACCAGCACCGTCCTGCCCCAGGATATTCTGGGGATGGTCGCAGACCACCGTAAACGGGCTTTCATAGACCACGAACTTGGCCAGTTCCGCGCTGCGGGTGTTGGGAACGAGAGCGGGCTGCTGGCCCTTGTGGTCTTCAGGTTTCACGTTGAGGAAGCCGCCGGGGGTGTAGTCCATGGGGCCGGCGATAAGGCGGGTATAGGCCAGTTTCACGTTATGTCCGGCGGGGAGGCCGCTGCCCCACTTGTTGTACTCGTTCCCCATCACGCCTTCCCGGGTGAGGAGGTTGGGCCAGGTGCGCTCCATGCCGTCGGGCTTGTAGGCACCGTGGAAATCCACCAGCAGATGACGGCGGGCGGCCTCTTCCACAATCCTGTGGTACCAGTCCACCATGTATTGGTCCTGCCTGTCCATGAAGTCGATCTTCACACCGGCGATCCCCCACTCCTCATACAGGCGGAAGGCCTCCTTGTAGGCTTCGTTGCGGTTGACGTCGCTGCAGTAGAGCCATAGCCAGAGCCGGACGCCCTTTTCCTTCGCATAACGCAGAAGTTCGGGCATGTCCAGCTGCGGGGCCGCCTTCGTAATATCGGCCTCCGGGGTATTGTACGCCCCGTACCATTGCCAGTCCACCAGCATGTAGGGCCAGCCTTCTGCGGCCGCCAGGTCGATATATTCCTTAATCACAGGCATTTCCATCTTAACTTCCCCGCTCCACCAGTGGTCCCAGGCGCTGAGTCCGGGCCGGATCCAGGAAGGGTCTTCGATGGCGCAGGGCGGGTTCAGCGTGCGGATGAGCTCGGTTTCGAGGAACTTCCCGGGATTGTCGGCGAGCAGGATAACCCGCCAGGGGGAGGTGATTTCACTGTCGAAGCGGGCTTTGACGGTCTCATTGCCCGGCAGGGGCGAAAGCAGCGTCTGCAGGAGACAGTCCCGCATGCCGATGAAAAAGCCGGGATAATGGTCGATATGGGCTTCGGTGACGGCCAGCCAGCAGCCCGGCCCGGCCTCCACCAGCAGTGGCAGGCCGGCCAGCGTCTCTTCCCCGATGGCATCGACCGTCATCTTCTTGAATTCCTTTTCCTGGGAGGTGACGTGGCGCTCGTAATCGGCCACCCAGGCCGATGCCGCCCCGGGCACGCGGAAGCCGGTGCATTCCCGGCTGATCTCCCGGCTGGTGAGCCGCGCATTCCCGCTGAGACGATAGCGGAAGGCCACGCCTTCGTCAAAGACCTTGATTTCCAGGTCCATCTTCCGGCGCTCGCCGTCCGGCTCCTGCAGGCACAGCGTAGCTTCGTTCCACACGGCGTCCACCCGGGCGTGGCGGTTCTGCACCACCGGCGTCCAGTGCTCTTCGGCACGGCGGATTTCCGGCTGGTCCAAGAGTTTCAGGCCGCCGGTCAGGGGCGCTTCGCCCACCAGCTCGAAGCCGAGGGGGGAATCGATGATGACCGGGACCCCGTTATAGCGGATCTGATAATGCAGGGAGGCGCCGGACTCCACTTCCATCCCGATTTTCCCGTCGGGCGAAGTGACCGTGACGCGCTGGGCGCCGAGCGGCAGCGCAATGCACAGCATGCCGCAGAAAATAAGACGTTTCATCAGTTGCATGCTGCAAAGCTACGAAAAATAACCCAAGCAGCCAATTTTCCGCCCGGCGGAGGCGCCGGTCAGGAGATTATTCCGGCAGGGGCTGGTAAGTGACGACGTCCCGGGTGCCGCGGTCCGAGACCACTTCAAAAGTGGTTTCAGAAGCGCCCATCTCCAGTCCTTCGAACTTCCAGATGACGCCGGAAATCTCTCCGGAACCGTCCATTTTTGCAACGGGTTCGCCGTTACGGAAAAGGGAGAGGGAGACGGCGTTGGAATAGACCGTGAGGGTGAAAACGGAGCCCGCGGGCCGCTTGCGGAGGCGCCTTTCGGTGATGTAAACCGTCTCTTCGGCCTTGTTCCACCACGATTTGTAGAGGTAGAAGACATCTTTCCGCGTTTCGCGGTCGCGCGTGACGAGGCCCTTGTCGTTGGTATACATCCGGGCGGGATTCTCCACATAGTTCACGCCGTCGTCCGAGTCCAGGAACCCTTCCTTGCGGTCCGCCACGGGGAAATCGAACAGGATCCAGAGCGAGGTAAAATTGAGCCAGGGCATGGCGCTGATCTGCTGCACGTGCTGCTCGTGGGAGCGGTTGCCGTAGGCTTCCGGGTGGCGCTGGTCGTCCCGGTAACGGCAGACATCCTCTTCCTTCCAGGTGTGACAGTACGGGTTGATGCCCACGCCGTATTCCGACAGGTTGGTAACGCCCATGTTGTCGTGGATCCACTGCATGGAAGGGGTGAGTCCGTCGAAGCGGCCGTATTCATAGTACCAGCCGTGGTAGCGGTTTTCCGAGTAATAGTCGGCCTTGAGCTCCGTAAAATAGTCCCGCGCAAAGACGCTGTCGTCCGTGAGACCCACGGCGCGGGTGGGGTCCAGGCTCTTGGCATAGTCATAGAGCCGGGCCGTCTCGTCCACCGCCCGGCGGCTGTCCAGCGTACCCTGGAATTCATCCCGGTTGCCCCAGCTGTCCAACTCGTTCCACATGCCCCAGAAGAGAATGGAGGGGTGATTGTACAGGTTGGTAATCATCTCCCGCATCTGACTGTGGATGTTCTCGAAATAGGCCTCCGTGGCCCTTTCGCCGCAGATATTCACCCAGGGAATCTCCGTCTGGACCACGATGCCCATGCGGTCGCACAGTTGGAAGGCATAGTCGTTGTGCGGATAGTGCGCCAGGCGCAGGAAATTGCAGCCCAGCTCGCGGACGATGGCATAATCGCGGTCGAAATCCGCTTCCGTGAGGGCCGATGCCAACAATTCCGAATCCTGGTGCATACTCACCCCGCGGAGCGGATAGGGCTTTCCGTTGAGGAAGAAGCCGCCGTTTTTGTCGAGCCTGAAATAGCGGAAACCCGTGGGAACGGAGGCGGCATCCTGGCCGATGCTCAGTTCCACCGTATAAAGATAGGGATCCGCCGTGCCGTTCCACAGATGCGGATGCTCCAGGACGATATCGGAAACATACGGAGCGCTGCCGCCGGCCGGAACGGCGATGCGCTGCGACTGGAGGAAAACCGGCTTTCCGTCGGCATCCCGGATGGTCAGGTTGGCCTTCACGGTCTTTTCCCGCCGCCCTTCATTGACCAGCAGGGCCTCCACCTGCGCATGCGCCTTTTCTTCAGATACTTCTGCCTGCGTGACATGGAGCCGGTAGGGACCATAGGCGACGGGGCAAAGATGCACCTTGGGATACTCCAGCAGCGAAACGGGATTGTGCAGCCCGTTGTTCTTGTTGAAGTCCGATGAGATGGGAATCAGCTCCAGGTCCATCCGGTTGTCGCAGATCACTTCCACCTCATTCCTGCCGGGATGGGTCAAGCCCTTAAGGGGGACGGTGAAGGCCGTGTAGCCGCCTTTGTGCGTACAGGCCGGCTGGCCATTCACCAGCACCTGCGACGCCTGGGCCGCCCCTTCGAACAACAGGTAACTTACGCGGGAAGGATCAATATCCACCGTACGCCAATAATGCGTTTCTCCACGGTAATAGGCCGGGGAACGGCCGTCGGCGCCATTGCAGCTGTGCGGGACGGTCACTTCTTCCCAAGGCTCATCACCGTCCTTGGAGAAAAGCCAGGTCTCAAGCCGGGTGGTCCGGCTGCCGGTGCAGGAGAAAAACAGCGCAAGGGCAGAAAGAAGGGAGAGGATGTATTTCATAGTCAAATGTTTACTGATAGGACGCCAGCGTGTCCTTGACGATGGTGTCGATGAACTGGTTCCGGCTTTTGAAACCATAAGGAATGGCGACGACGCGGTACCAGGCGCCCGGATATTCCCACACCTGCTGGAAATAATCCTCCACCCCATAGGGGTCGATGATATCCTCCAGCTCCACATCGGGATTCACCTCCTGGGCCTTTTCCAGGGCCTTCTGGTGAATCAAATCCCTTAACTCGGCAGCATATTTTAAGTCCTGTTCGCTGGGCGGGTCCAGATTCTTCGGTTCCATAGGCTTTCTTTGAGAATTGACGGAAAATGGGCAGCAAAAAACGTGCTACCTGTCTTTTGTAAAAATCATGATTAACTTTTTCGCCATTTTTGCTACCTTTATGATGTGAGACGCTGATGACCGAACTGGAATTCATATCGCTTTCAGACCGGATCCGGGGCAAATTGATGGCCCTGGTGCGGCGTTTCAACCGGGCGGCCGCCTGGGATGGGGAGACCGAAGACATCGTGCAGGATGCGCTGGTGACGCTCTGGGAGTTGTCGGAAAAAGGCTATCCCGTCCGGGATGCGGAAGCGCTGGCCGTCAAGATCACCAAGACCCGCTGCGTGGAACGGTTCCGGAAACAGCACCTCCGCTTTGTACCGCTCGGAGACCAGCCGTTTGCCAGCAGCCATTCCGCCACATCCGGCACGGACAGAATGGACATTGAAACCATCCGGGACTTGGTGCAGAGGGACCTGACGGACAGCCAGCGCGAGTTGCTTACGCTGCGCAACGAAGACGGCCTGTCCCTCGATGAAATCGCGGCGCTCACCGGCCGGCCGAAGTCCAGCATCAAGGTGGCCCTGTCAACGGCAAAAAAGAGCATGACGGAACAACTGAAAAAGATGAAATGACATGGATCAGGAAGCAAGAAATAAATTGATTGAACAGTATTTGGATGCGTCGGAAGCGGAATTCGACCGCATCCTGGAGGCGGGTGAACGGAAACGGCGCCGCAGGATCGTCCGCTGGACGGCCCTGCTGGGCGGTGCGGCGGCGGCCGGCATCGCCCTGCTGATTTGGCTCGCTCCCGCACATCCTTCCTCCGACACCGTGCTCTCCCCCCTTCAGATTGCCGAGGGCATCCAGCAGATGACCCTGCTCGACATCGGGGACATTGCCTCCATCGAGGCGACGCCTTTCGCGTCCCATGCCCTCCTTACCGCCCATCTGAAAGACGGCAGCACCTGTTCGTATATCCTGAAACTCGATGAAAAAGAAGGGACCACTACCCTCCTTGCCTATACGGAAGACGAATAAAAAACATTAGATATGAAACAGTTATCCATTCTTCTTTCCCTTCTCACCGCCTTCATCTGCCATGGCGGCATCCTGCAGGCCGCTCCCCTTACGGAGCCCCTGGATACCCTGGACAATTACATCATTGACAACAAGCCTGTTGAACGGTTCGACGGTATGCTGCTCGAAGGCCGGAAAATCGTTTCCTACAAGATTTCCACCTACAATTCTGACGTGGACGGACCCATCCGGATCCATTTCATCCAGACGGAATCGGCCCCCAAACCGGTCGATCCGGCTTACGTCATCAACGGGAAACAGGTCACCAAAAAAAGATTCGAGCAATTGAACCCCACCCACATCAAACGGATGACCGTCATCAAGAATGACAGCCCGGAAGCCAGGCAGTATGACGGATGGGAGAACGGCGTCATCCTGGTGGAAACCAAGGAGAAAGACACCAAAGTGAACATCGGCTACGGAGAAGCGGACACCCGGGACTTGTCCTACTCGGTATCCTCGGTCAAGCCACAGGACAACGAGGTATACACCAATATGTATGAATATCTGCGCGGCAAGGTGGCCGGGGTCCAGGTCAAGGCCGACAACACCATCGTCATCCGCGGGGTCACCACCATGAATTCTTCCACGGAGCCGCTCATCCTGGTGGACGGTGTGGAAATCACAGACCTCAACCTGATCAACCCCAACGATGTCTATTCGGTGGACATCCTCAAAGACGCATCGGCCTCCATCTACGGAATCAAAGGCGCCAACGGGGTTATCCTCATCACCACCAAAATGAACCGTGAATCAAAGAAATAAACTCTGAAACTTGCCCAAAGGGTGGGCGTACTGAACGGCAGCGAAGGAAGGACGCTCCTTCTGGACACCTCCTTCCTGCCCGAAGGGAAATACAAGATGACCTTCTGGGCCGATGGCAAGCGCCCCAAATCCATGAGCATCAAGACCGCCCGGCTTCAAGCTGGCCAGGTGCTCAAGATCCGGCTGGAACCGGCCGGCGGCTATGTGGCGGAAATAACGCCGGCGGAAGGAAAGTAACGCCGCCGGCGGGAAACTACCGGTAAGAGGCCAGGATGGCGTTTTTCGTGAGGGGCATGGTCCAGGCCGGGACGGCACGGTCCTTCCTGTCGGAAAGCCCCATCCAGAAGAAGGTGGCCACCCCAGCCGCACGGGCCTTTTCCGTAAAATAGCGGGCGAACTGGGTATTTTTGTCCGTGTCATACCCGACACCGCCGCCCCATTCCCCGATAATGACCGGAACGCCGAGCCGCTTCACCAAAAAGGTATCCAGATTGACGAACAGCTGGTCGATTTCCTTCTTCTGGGCCTCCGAGAACTTGTTGGATTCCCAGTAGCTGTGTACCTGGACGGCGATATGCCCCGGGGACTCGGGAATCTCCATCCGGGCCAGCGGATCTGTCAGGTGCTCATTCCAGTTGCCGTCTCCGCTGCAGGCTCCATAGGTATTCACCACCAGGTTCCGCTCCGCGTTGTTTCCTCCGCTGGCGCGGACCGTTTCCACGAACAGGCGGGCATAGTCATTGATGCCGTCATAGGCGGCAGCGGCCCCTTCCGCGTTGTACCGCTCCGGAGAGGCGAAGGAGGCAAAACACCAGGAATTCCAGGAGTCCAGCATTTCGTTGTAAGACTCGAACAGCAGGCGGGGGCCATAGTCCTTGAAGGTCTCCGCTATCTGCTTCCAGAGGGCTTCGTAACGGTCTTTGCACTGAGGGAAACGGTCTGCCGCCAGCCAGGCGGTCCCGTTCCCGTCTTCGCCGATATCGCCTGTGTCGTGGTGGACGTTGAGGATACAGTACATGCCTTCGTCCAGGACATAGCCCACCACCTCCTTCACGCGGGCCATCCAGGCAGGATCCACCTCCGTCCCGGTCCAGCGGGAGGTGTCCCAGCAGGTGTCCTCCTTGAGGACGATGGTTCCCATGTGCGGGTACCAGGTGACCGGAACCCGGATGGCTCCGAAACCCGCCACCTTGAACATGTGAATGAGTGCCCGGGTGGTCTCCGGCTGGCCCCAGGCAGTTTCATAATCCTTGGGGGTACGGGCGGTCCAGGCCTCAATCCACATATTGTCCTTGCTGCCGCTGTTGCTGTCCAGGGTGTTGCCGAGGTTCCATCCCGCCCCCATCCGGCCCACCGCCACATCGGCCGTTTCGAATATTTCCGGCTCTTCCGGCCCCGGTCCGGGCGGGGTCTCCGGCTCTTCCGGCTCCTTTTCCACCGGGGGCTCATAGGGCGTGCCGCTCTTGTCTCCGGAATAAGGATCGGAGGTACAGGCCATGAGAAGGGCAAGGGCGAGAAGCGCCGGGACTGATTGACGAAACAGCATAACAGTCAGTTATTTATCCCATCAGGAATTCGCCGAAGTATTCCGGGCAGTGGAAGTCCGGGGAGGGCGTTCCGATGGGCGCCCAGGAGAGGAAATGCGGGAAGGCCGTCTTGTCGCCGCACTTGTAGATATTGCCCTGCAGTTTTTCCGGAAGCCGCTCCGGATCCAGGCCGATGACCTCGAAGGGGACGATGAGCGTGACGCTCCAGCTGCAGATGCCGTCCGCCTGGTCCACGGGGCCGTCCACATCGGCAAAACGGACGATGCGGGAAAGGCTTTCCGGCGGAAGGGGCACCCGGTCGTGACGCGAAGTGCCTCGCGCCGCCAGCAGATGGCCGCCCGCGTTGACCTCTATGTTGATATAGGAAGGGCTGTCCACCTCCTTGAGGAAGATTTCACAGCAGCTGTCCTCCCAGATGGTGCCGCCGTCCCGGAGGTTCCGGATGGTAAGGCCCAGGCCGCTCACCCGCCAGCTCACAAGGAGCGCATCTTTTGTCCTGCCGATGCGGCCGGCGCAGAGGGGCGCATAAGGAAAGTCTGCCGGCCAGTTTACCCGGCATACGTCAAAACGGTTTCCGTGCAGCTCTAGATTGTCGATATCCCCGTTTTCCAAAAGGGGAATGCGTAAAGTCTTGCTTCCATTTTCCATATCAGAAAGGCCCGATAAGACCGGCCATTGCAAATTTACATTTTTCTTTCCAATAGACCAGCAGGCTTTCTGACGTTTTTCGTATCTTTGTAACAGACTATTGACCCACAAATCATTATGCGCCGTTATTTGTGCCTCCTGCTGCTGTTGTCGGCCAGCCTCCTTTCCTTCGGGCAAGGTTCCGGGGAAACGCCCGGGTTCCAGCTCAATGCCTCCGGATATTTCAACCGGGACGGCGTGGACGTCATGGCTTTCGACGATTTTTATCCGGAAGGGCACCAGGGCGGCATCTCCGTGCTCATGCACGGGCATCGCGTCGCCAGCAACGGAGACCTCCGTTTCGAACCAACGCCCGGGCAGTGGCAGCCGGTTCCCCGGCAGCTCAGCCGTCAGGTAGAAGGCCGGCGCATCGTCACGACGCTCTGTTTTCCGGATTCCAGCCGCCATTTCACCGGTTTCAATCCCATGATCTATCCGGATTACCGGGTAACCTATACGGTGACCCTGGAGCCGCAGGGAAAGGGTTTCCTTGTCACGGTAGACCTTGACCAGCCGGTCCCCCCGGAACTCCTCGGCCGCGCCGGCTTCAATCTTGAGCTGTTCCCCGGAGACCTTTTCGGCAAACCCTGGATCATGGACGACAAGCAGGGCATCTATCCCCGGCAGCCCAACTCCCCCGTCATCACCCAGGAGAGCTATGTTTTCAGGAGCATCGGCAACTTCAGGCCGGAAAAAGCCCCTGACACGGATGTCCGGCATCTGATGGGAGAAGGTTTCAGCCCGTACACGGCCGATTCCGTCATTGCGGAGCCCTATGCCGTGGGAAAGGTCTTCACCTCCCGTCCGGACGACCCTTACAGCCGCCTCACGGTCAAAAGCCTCAACGAGGCGGAGCTGAAACTCTTCGACGGCCGTATGAACCATACCAACGGCTGGTTCGTCCTCCGTTCAGAAATACCCGCCGGCGCCACCCGGGGGGCGGTCCGGTGGTACATTGAGCCGCATGTCGTCCCGGGATGGACCTATCCCGCCGTCGTCCAGACCTCCCAGGTGGGATACCTGCCGGGGCAGGACAAGGTGGCCATCATCGAGACCGACCGGCGGGACGCCCCGCTGGCCTTTGCAGAACTCGTACGCTACGGTGCAGACGGGGAGCACCTGCTCCGGAACATCCCTGTAACCCCCTGGGAGGGCCGTTTCCTCCGGTATCAATACCTCCAGGCAGACTTCTCTTCCGTCCGGGAGGAGGGTCTGTACCGGGTCCGCTACGGGAACAGCGAGTCTCCGGTCTTCCGCATAGCCCGGGACGTGTACGACCGGGGCGTCTGGCAGCCGGTGGTGGAATACTTCCTCCCCTACCAGATGTGCCACATGCGCGTCATGGAGAAATACAAGGTCTGGCACAATACCTGCCATCTGGACGATGCCCGCATGGCGCCTCCCGGCAACCATATCGACGGCTATGTCCAGCCGGCAGACAACCGGACCGGCTACCGGCCGCTGGACCGGGTTCCCGGCGTCAACGTGGGAGGATGGCACGATGCAGGGGATGACGATGTGCGCGGAACCACAGGCAACGAGTGCTACATCCTCACCATGGCCCTGGAGAACTTCCATCCGCAAATCGATGTCACCGCCATCGACCAGGAAAAACGGACGGTGGAGATTCACGAGCCCGACGGGAAAGATGACATCCTCCAGCAGATCGAGCACGGCATGCTGCATGTAGTAGCCTGCTACGATGCCCTGGGAGGCCGTTTTTCGCGGGGAATCATCACCAATAACCTCCGGCAGTACGCCACGCTCGGAGACCCTTCCTATGCGACGGACGGGATTCCCAATGACGACGACCGATGGATCTTCCCGGACACGGGAGACGGCGTGGGGCCGGCCACCAACCTTGCCGCATCGGCCCGGGCGCTCCGCGGCCTGAACGACACGCTCGCCAGCCGCTGCGAGGAGATTGCCCGGAAAGTATTCGCCCAGGCGGAGGAGACCTCCGGGGAAAGAAGAGGCGGCCCCATGGGCCGGATGCAGCTGGCCGTGGAACTCTATCTCACCACCGGCGAAAAGGCTTACCTGGACTTTATCCTCCGGAACTGGGAGGCGGTGGTGGCCTCCGTCCCCTACTGCGCCTGGTACATGGCCCGCGTGGAAAAACAGATGGAAGGCCGGCGGGAGTACAGGAAGCAGTGTGCCGCCTTCCGTGCGGCGCTCGAGGAATACCGCAGGCAGCTGGACCGGCAGAGCGCCGAAACGCCTTACGGCGTGCCCTACCGGCCTGGCATCTGGGGCGCCGGCTGGGACATCCAGGCCTTCGGCTACCGGCACTACTTCCTCGCCAAAGCGTATCCCGACATCTTCGCCCCAGACCAGGTCTTTAACGCGCTCCATTTCATCCTGGGCCGTCATCCAGGCCTGAACCAGGCCTCGTTCGTGGGCGGCGTGGGGGCTGAATCCACCACCGTAGGATATGGCTTCAACCGCGCGGACTGGACCTATGTTCCCGGCGGCACGGTTTCCGGCACCGCCCTCATCCGCCCGGATTTCCCCGAACTGCTGGTCTTCCCTTTCCTGTGGCAGCAGGTGGAGTATGTCATGGGAGGCGGATCGTCACACTACCTTTTCCTGGTCCTGGCCGCCCGGGACCTGCTTTTATCCAATGAATAGTCATGCATAACAGAGAAGTCTGGCTGGACTGGATGCGGGTCACCGCCTGCTTCCTCGTCATGGTCACCCACAGCTGCGAGCCCTTCTACCTCGGCGGAGAAGGCTCCCTTATCCTTACCCGTTCGGACGCCATCTGGGTTGCCGTCCTAAATTCACTGCCCAGGGCCTGCGTGGCGCTGTTTGTCTTTTCATCGGCCTACCTTCAGTTTCCGCTGCACTACCCCGCCGGAGTGTTTTTCCGGAAAAGGGCCGTCCGCATCCTCCCGCCCTTCCTGGTCTGGACGCTGGTCTATGCCCTGGTATGGGGGGAACCGGTGCAGAACTTCAAGGACCTTCTGCTCAACTTCAACTATGCCGCCGGGCATCTGTGGTTCGTGTACATGCTCATCGGCCTGTATCTCATTATGCCGCTGCTCTCGCCCTGGGCGGAGAAAGTGGGCCGGAAGGAACTTCAGGTATACCTGGGCATCTGGCTTTTCACCACGCTCATTCCGCTCATCCGCCAGTTGGCGGGAGGCCCGGCACCGGTCATCTACGGACCGTCCGGCATTCCCAATGCGGCCCGGTTCCCGCTCTGGGGCGAGGCCAGCTGGAACAGCTATGGCGTATTTTATTACCTGAGCGGCTTCGTGGGCTACCTGCTGCTGGGGCTGTATTTCCGGAGGTTTGTGGGCACTTTGTCCTGGAAACGGACGCTTGCCGCCGCCCTTCCGCTGTTCTTCGGCGGTTTCGCCATCTGCTGCGGAGGCTTCCTCTCCCGCGTCTGGGCCGATTTCCAAGGGGTTTTCCCCCTCGAAGGTCCGGTGGGGCTGGCCGCCCTGTGGGAAGGCCCCTGGCTCAACGACACCATCGGCGTCGCGCTCATGACCATCGCCTGGGTCCTGCTTTTCCGGAAGATACAGACGGGCGGAAGCTTCTATCAGAAGGTGGTTCTCCCCGTGTCGAAGGCCAGTTATGGCATGTATTTGTGCCACATGCTGCTTCTCGGGAGCGTTTCCGCCTGGCTCCGGTCGTCGCTCGGCACCGGCACCGGCGCTCTGCTGGGCGTCTGGACCACGCCCGTGCAGATTTTCTCCACCACCCTGCTCTCCTTTGCGGGAGTCGCCCTCGTGTCGGTGCTGGTCCGGAAAATCCCGAAGGTGGGGCCGTGGATCATGGGCTGAGGACTCCTCCGGGCCAGGTCCCCAAAAGTGTCCGACATCTCGCCCATCGATTGTGCCTCGCAGGGCCCTGAGAGGCCATTTCCGCGGGCCAGGTATCCAGCATAAAAAACGACCTCGCCCAAAAAGGGTTGACCCTGTCGATTCGATATCGGATACACATAGAATCATTCTGCCGGAACCGCAGCAAATGAACGATGGGTAGTCATATCATTTGATATGATATTTGTTTATATCATATAATTTTATTAGTTTTATGTCCAAATAGGACAAGAACCATGGAAATACCTTTCGTATATCCGGGCGGGAAGTTCCTCATCGTCAACGAGGACGACGGCCTCTCCGGGGCCATCAAATAAACACCTGTGCCATGAGTCCGGTATTCACAGCATTGATGATTCCGTTCCTGGGAACCGCCCTGGGATCGGCTTTCGTATTCTTCATGAAGCGAGAGATGCCGGCGCTGGTTCAGAAGGTCCTGCTGGGCTTTGCGTCCGGCGTGATGGTGGCCGCTTCCGTGTGGTCGCTGCTCATCCCTGCGATGGAGATGGGAACAGGTTCCTCTGCAGTCGTGGCTCCTGTCATCGGCCTGCTGACTGGCTTCGCTTTCCTGCTGTTCATCGACTACATCACACCCCATCTCCATGCAAACGGCGAGGCGGAAGGTCCGCGGAGCCGCCTGTCCCGTACAGCGAAACTGGCTCTGGCCGTCACCATTCACAACTTCCCGGAAGGAATGGCCGTTGGCGTCGCCATCGCCGGGGCACTGACTGCCGATTTCAACATGGCGGGCGCGCTGGCGCTTTCTCTGGGTATCGCCATCCAGAACGTGCCGGAGGGTGCGATTATCTCGATGCCTCTACGGGCGGAAGGAAACTCCAGATGGAAGGCCTTTGGCATTGGTGCGCTCAGCGGAATCGTCGAGCCTGTCGGCGGAGCGCTGGTTCTCCTGCTGGCATCGTCTGTGCTGGGCATCATGCCCTTCATGCTGGCCTTCGCCGCGGGTGCCATGCTCTATGTGGTGGTGGAGGAACTGGTCCCCGAATACTCGCAGGGAAAGCACTCCAACATCGGCACCGTGGGCTTCGCCCTCGGCTTCGCTTTGATGATGGTGCTGGACGTGGTGTTGGGGTAATGGCTCCACGACCTCTATGGTGACGAGTACGAGGCCCGAAAAGGTCGTTGTCTCATTCGTGGCGGTTCTCTGTATTTCTCTGATAATAAGGATGTCAGTGATTTGGCCAAAACTTGTGTCTTGGGGCCTTTTCGAACCATGAAAGAAGCCTCTGTATCTTGTTTGGAGGTGTGGAAGAAAGGATGTATCTTTGAGTATTGAATTACAATTATTAACCAGAACAATTCTACTGTCAGGATGGAGAATACAGGGAGATTTTGGAAAACAGGGATATTTTGTGATTTCCTATTGGTGGTCATTATAATGGCCATCTTGCTCCCATTGGAGGGGATTGTTTTGTCATTTGTCTCCAATCCGGGCTGGCGCTCACTGGTTCTTCTCCTGTTTTTCATCGTTCAACTGGGATGGATGGCCGTCTATTTGCCAGGCATATACCGCCAACCGGAAGAAAGAAAAGCGCT
>JAEEGL016711602.1_pt1 | contig 17747 bp, 10 predicted proteins | sample 9134231 | NCBI WGS metagenome assembly JAEEGL01 (sample SAMN16246548, study PRJNA631951) | gut metagenome | biome: gut microbiome; feature: rumen; material: fiber-attached | host: Bos | place: Iran: Karaj | collected 2018-10 | reverse complement strand
ATACTTTGAAAAGATTTAAAAATAAAAATAAAATTTTAAACAATATATATAATAAATATAAATCATTATTGTAGAATTACAAAAAAAAATATCTGAGTTAGAAGAAAATGAAAAAAAAATTGAAAACCAAAATAAAATTAATGAAGAAATTGAAATATGGAAAAAAAAATATATTGATTTAAATGAAGAATATGGTAAAATGGCAGATACTTTGAAAAGATTTAAAAATAAAAATAAAATTTTAAACAATATATATAATAAATATAAATCATTATTTGGTGATGATGAGCAATGATATAAAAATTAAATAATTATTTTTTATTTTTTATTCTTTTTAAAAAATATCATAATTAGTTGCTTTTATAATATCAAAATCTATAAATTTAATTTATTTTTATTCAATTTATCCATAATTTAATCGATATTTATATTTTGAATAATTGTAATGATGAAATAATGATCATTTAAAAAAAATAATACAAGAATAAAAAATTTTTGAAATATTTTTTAAATATATAATATATAAAAAAATCCAATAAAATTTAATTTTAAACAATTTAAAATTATACAACAACACTTTAAATAATAAAAATAAGTTTTTATAAAAAACAAGAAATTAAAAATGAATATATAAATTTCATTGCAATTCATATTTTATTTATAATTAAAATAATAAAAAATAAATAAATTAATTATAATTAAGCGTCCTGAAATTAAAAATTAAAATTAATTTTATAAAGACTTTAAAATGTCAATATTTAATAATAATAAAATTGACAAAAAAAATCAAGATAAATTTTATTTAAAAAATTCATCTTCAAATTTAAGGACATCAATTTCCAAATATAAAAATTCTCAAGTTTCAAAAAATCTAAAATCAACACCAAAATCAATATTTCAATCGATTTCAACAAAAGAAACTTCAATATCAAAAAAGAAAAAAGAAAATATCAATTTAAAATCAAATAAAATAAAAGAACAAAATATTTTTTCAAAATCACCAGAAATAAGAAGAAAAAAAAAGTTAGAAAATATAAATAATGAAAAAAGGAAATTTTGTTCTTCATTTATTTTAATTAAACCTTATATTCCATTAACAAATGAAGAAAAAATAGAACAATTTGAATCAATTAAATTACAAAGTAAAAAAAGATTACTTCATTATGGTCAAATTTTTAAACAAATTGGAGAAGAAATAAATGAAATAAATTTAAATTTAAATAATTATGCAAAAACAACGGAAAGTAGAAATCAAAATTCTCAAAATCAAAAATATAATTTCAAAAATATAAATAATAATTTTTTAAAAAATTCAAATTTTAATTCTTCAAATTCAAATTTTAATTCTTCTTTTGATTCTAATTTTAATTCAAGTATTATAAATATTAAAGTAGTTAATAGTATAAATGAAATTAATTCAAATCAAAATTCTTCTATGATTATTAATAATAGTTTTGAACATGGAGATTCAAATATTAATCCTGATTTAATTGAAGAAAAATCTAATAGATTACCAATTTATTATAATAATTTTCTTTTTAATAATTATAAATTTAGAAGTAAATATTTTAATTATAATACAAAGAAATTTAAAGAAGTTTTTTTAAAAACACAAAAAGATATTTTAGATGATTCTATTATTTATAATGGAAGTAAAAGTAATATTGATATTAATAATAATAATTCTAATTGTTTAATTTGGTGTTGTAAAAAAAATGATAAAGATAATAAGGAACAATGTATTATTATTTAGGTTTTATTATTTTATGTGAAAATATGAAAAAATATTTTTTTTTTAATTTTAAAATATTCATCAGAAATATTAATTTTGTATTTGATAAACAAACTATGGATAAGTATATTTATTAAAAGGAAATATGATCTTTATTAATTAGATTAATTTATTTTAAATTAAATTATTTTGATATAATATTTTTTTAATATATATAATTTTATATTATACCTTTTTTGGATATAAAACAGGTTCATAAAAAAACAAAAATTATTTAAAATTTATGTAATTTAAAAAATATATTTAATATTATTGAATTTTTATTTGATTTTATTATAATAATTTTGGAATTTAAAATTTTTTTATAACTTAATTAAATTTATAAAATATATCTATATTAAAATATCTTTATATATTATTGAATCTTAAAAATATCTTTTTTAAATAATATACAATTATTTAAGATTATGATATGTATTATATTTTTCTTTAAGATAATATCAAAATTCAATTATATTATTTACAAATCAAAGTTTTATCTTTATTATTTAAATTATAATGTATTTAAAAAAATTTTCGCCAAAAATTAATTAAATGTCATTTTATAATAAAGCAAAATCAAATATTATTTTATTATTTTTATTACTAATAAAGGAGTAAAAGAGCTATGAAATGTTGATTTTTTATTTAAAATTAATTTTAATAATAAAATTATTAATTTAGGCTAATTTTATAGTTTAAATATAATTCACTATTTACTCTTAATATAAAAATAATTTTTTAAAAAACTATTCACATCTTTTTCATCATATAAAATTAGCAAAAAAAAACAAATAAAATTAAATAAAATCAATAAAAAATTGTTAAAAGATAAAAAATTACTTTTTTTATTTTAAAATAATAAAATTCAAATTAGGTATCCTTATTTCATCCAAAAAATATATTAAAAGGTAAAATAATTAAAAATATTAAGGATGAATTCAGAAAAAAAAAACAATATAAATTTTGATGATGTTTCAAAAAAAAATAATGACATAGAGGAAATAAAAAATGTATTGAATAAATTTAAAATTCTAAAATCCAAAAGAGGAAGAAAAATTAAAAATGTTAATAAAAATGAATCTCCAAAATCAAAAACAAATATTGAGTCTAAAATTCATTCTAAATATAGAAATGATAATATAAGAAATAAAATTTTTACTCATTTTATATTTTTTGTTATATCCTTTTTAAATGATTATGGAAAACAATTTATTCATCAAAAAATATTTTTTAAAGGAATCACTTATAAATTTAGACAAAAATTAAATTTTCAAAAAATACAAAATATAATGTCATGTACAATAAAGGATTTTTGTAATATACCTGTTTCCTCAAAATATAAAAATTGTGAAAACCTCAATTTAAAATCTTTTAATTTACTTTCACAATTTTTTGATGAAGAATTTGTAAATATGAAAATCTGTAATCTTTATAAATATTGTTATTATAAAAATAATTTCAAATTGATTAAAACTTATTTTGGACTAAGTGATAAAATTGAAAATTTTGAAAAATTATTAGAAAAATACAATAATGAAATTGAATATAGAAATAAGTTGAAAATAAATGGAAAAAATTTATTAAAATTTTGTACAGAAGACTCCTTTTTTCTTTTTTATTATGATATTAGGGTTGAAAAAAATAATAATTTTCAAGTTTTAAAATTTGAAGATAATTCAATTTTATCTTCTAATTATATTTTATCAAACAAAGAAGATTCTTCGAATGAGATTTAATGATAATATCTCTTAGGTTTTATTATTTATAAAAAATTAATCATAGTATCTTAATTTTTTGGTTTAGCTTATGTTTCATTATTTTGCAAGTTTTATTATATATTTTAATATTTTATAAAACATAAATAGGGAATTAAATATATTATTTTTATATATTAAAATTAAAATTAATTATATTATGTAAATAGATTCTAAAAAAGCTTTTAAATTAATAATAAAAATAAAAAAAAGAATAAATATTAAAAATAATAATTAAACCAAAATTTAAAAATTATCATTTTAAAATTATATATTTAATGAATAAAATGAAAAAGACAAAAATAATTTTATAAGAGAACAAAAATATAAAATAAAAATAAATTTAAAATTATGTCTTTTTTTCAAAAAGAATTATTATTCAATTAAAGAAATTTTTTAAATAATTATATTTATGATATAAGTCTATATTTTATATAAAGAAAAATTTAATGATTATATATGATTTATTCATATGATTAATTTATTTTTTTCTTTGAAAAAATTAAAAAAATGATTGTTAAATAATAAAATCTTTTTATATAAATTATTACATTAATTAATTAAAGAAGTCAAAAAATAAAACAGACGTAAATAAAACACAATTTTATTTTTATTCTATTTTATTTTTAAACTATAAATAAATAAAATGAATAATATGATATTAGAATATAAAGGAGTTTTTTATAATGAACATAAAGAACGTAAATATTATGAAGGAGGAGCCCATTTTAAATATAAAGATTTATTTTCTAAATTATTAAGTTTACAAAAAGAAATATATCCTCCGATAATACAGAATATTAATCATATTAAAAATAATTCAAATGAAAATTTACTTTTAAACAATAAAAATATAAAAATAAAAAAAATTTTTACAACTATTAAAAAAGGAAAAATTGAAAATAATTATTTAAAAAGAAATTTTTCTCAAATTGATATAAATCAAAATCAAAATTGTTATATAAATAATAATATAAATAATTATAATAAATTAGTAGGATTACATTTAAAACAATTTAATATAAAAGAAAGAACTAATGAAAATTTTTACAACCCACATCAAAATAAAAGAAATATAAATCGAAGTATGATTAATGAAAAAATAAAATTTCCAAAGAAATTAAATATTAAATTAATAAAAAATAATATTTTTAATTATTATTTGAATAATAATTCAAATGAATTAGGAAATAAAAATAATGTAAATAATTTGATTTTTCCAAGAAATTATTCTGTTAAAAATAAAAATAGTCAAAATTTATTTAATTCAAAAAATAATGATTTGTCAAAAATAATTATTAAAAATAATTCAATTGATGAAAATAAAAAATCAAGAAATAATATTCTTAAAGAAAGAAAATTAAATACTCTTTTTTATATTAGAAATAAGAGTTTGGGAGAAAAAAGTCCTAAATTATTTGTGAAAAAAAAGTTATTTAGTTAATATCTGTAAATAGATAAATATATGATTATAAAATTACAATTTACTTTCAAAAAAGTTTAAAATAAAAATATGATAACTTAATTAATAAAAGATTTTTATAATATTGATTAATGTATAATTAATATTACTTTTTATTTTTTAAATACTATATTTTATTTTATATAAAAGTTAATGATCAAATTAATGATTAATGTTATTTCTCTTAATTTAATAATAATTTTGTTTTATTATATTTTAATAAATAAAATATTTATTTAATGAAAATTCTAACAATTTACTTTATGGAACTTTAAATAAAAAACTTTAAATCAATCATCAGTTCTTTTTTTAAAATTAAAATTATTTAATTCATTTAAATAACTTTCAATTGTTTATTTTTTGATAGTGGTAGAAGAATTATCAAACTGAATTCTAAAGAAGCATAGATAAAATTAAAAAAGATCAAAAAATATAGAATAAATATTATTATTGAACTCCAAAAAACCTAAATAAAATTAATTTTTGAAAGGAAGTGAAAAAATAATAGATAGATTAAATAAGAATTAAATATGTTTTGTTAAAAAATTATTATTAATATTAAATATTTTTAAACTCAATATTGTAAATTAAAGCAAATAATAATACACAATAATATTAAAATTTATATAACTAAATTTTTTACTTTCATTTTTTTAGGAAATAAAACTACTAGAAATTGAATTAATATATTAAAACTATTTTTATTATCATAAAAATAAAAAACTAAATAAATATATAAAAGCAAATAAATACAATAAAATATGTTTAATACATTTTATAAAAAAACATTAAAAGCTTCTTATAAGTTTTATTTCCTCTCCCAATCCATAAAACAACATAAATAACAACAAATAATAAAGTAATTATCAAAAGAATAGATAATAAATTTTCAATTGTAATACTAGTTATATATAATTGATTAATATCTTTTAAAATAAAATGAGAATATGTTCTAAAAACAAATTCAAAAATATAAGCATAATCCAAAATAATTCTTTTAGTATTATCACTAGTAATATATTTAACTGCTATAAGATATTTATCATCACCTTTTACAAAATCATAATAAATATTAGTTATTTCTTGATAAATAAAATTTAATTCTACTAATAGACCATATTCAATTGATTTATAATTATAAGTATAACATAAATCTAATTTTGTACTTGCTAAATTAAAATATTCAATTGGTGTTTTGAATGTATCTAAAACTCTATCTAATGAAGAAATTGCTGCAGAATAGCAAAAATTATTTTTTTTATTAAACTCTTTTTCATAATATTGAATATTATTTAATATTGAATTTTTTTGACCTAAAAATAATTTGATATTATTTTCTACCATTATTCCAGGTAAAAATAAATTTGGATAAAAAGTTTCATTCATTAAATTCATTAAACTATTATTTATATAATAATAAGGAACTTTATAATAATTTAAATACCCATTTATTTTTAAATAATCATCCCAATTTTGTGCAGTACTTAAATAATTTAAATTAACAGTTGCTAAAGAAACTAATGTAAAATATACTGGTTCGAAACTTTTTGGTATTCTTTCTAAGAAACACATTGAAATTTTTACTATGAAAATTAATTTTTTTTTATTTAAATATGCATATATAATATTTATTGCCATTACTATTGAAATTAATAATAAGCAAAATGTTATTATTATATATGAAAAAGTCACTGATTTTGGAAGATAGATTTTTTTATTTAATTCTTTTTTATTTTCCAGATTTTCTTCTTTTATTTGTCCACTTTTTTCTTTTTGAATTGATTTTGTGTTTGAATAATTTCTTGTTTTTTTTTCTTTCAATTTATTTTCTTTATTTTGTTTCTTTGATAAAAAGAGTGGTTCATTATATTTTGAACTTTCAAATTTTAATATATTTTTTTCATTAAAATTTTTACACATTAATTGAAAACAATAAACTTGATTTTCAAATATAATTTGATTATAATTATTATTATCAACATTAAATAAATGAATTAATAATTTTTTAATTTCATTTTTATCATCAGTTAACTTTTGAATAACCACAAAATAACAAACAATAGTAAATATTATAATAGATATTCCATACCTACTTACAAATTCAAAATAACTTTCATAATAATTTAATAAAATATCAGAAGAAGAAGAAGTTATATTTTCAAAAGTAAATTTAAAAACATAAAGAATATTATACATTCCATAATAAATTAATTTTTCTAAATCAGTAGGAGGTTCATTTTCTAATGACATATTATAAAAAATTATATCCATAAAAACCCAAAATTGACAATTATTTTCATCATTTAAATAAAGTGAATACATATTATATAAAATCATTTTCATTTCATTAATAATTGAAGAAAATCTATATGTAATACCCCAATCAACTGAAATTTCTTCAATTAAATTTTCTTCATATAATAAATGATATAATATATTTAATTTATTATTTCCTTTTATTTTATCAAGATATTGATTAAATTTTGCTATATTATCCTGTAAACTTGTTATTTTGGGTTGAATAAAATTTTTTGAATTAATTGGCCAATCTTTAAAATATGATTGATAACATAAAGTAAATGCATTTAAAGCTGATAAGTAAATATCTGTTTTTAATATTTCTATATAAACATTAAATTGAAATAAGTCTTTATGAATATAAATTTTTTTATTCTTTAAAATTAATAATATTATACTTAAAATTATTACAGTACCAAATGAGATAAAAACAAAAAAAGAATAATATTCAAGATATTTTTCTAATAATTTATTTTTTTTATATGTAAATTTTGATTTTGATAGATTCAATTTTATTCCTTTTTTTGGAGAATTGATGATTTTGGAATTATTATTATTGTTATTATTATTAATTTGATTTATTCTCTCTATTTCATTATTTGCTATATTTTGAATTAAACTAAATCCAGAAGTTGCATTTTTTGAATCATCAATAAAAGGATTTTTTGAATTATTCATTAATGAACCATTTAAACTATTATTATTATGAACATTAATTAAATTAATTCTTACATTACTATTTCTTATATTACTATTATTATTAGTATTATTATTAGTATTATTATTATTAATATTACTATTATCAATTAAAGGTGTTTCATTATTATAATTTTTTATAGTATTACTTGTTATAGCAGTTTGAATTAAATGAGTATTTGTATTTGCAGAATAAAGTGAATTAACTGGAGAAAATTCTGATCTTTTTGTACTTGTATTTTGTACTATTACTGTATTACTATTATTTTGTAACATTGTTATTTTTTTACTAGTAGTAATTAATTTTTTTAAATTAAAGGTTGATTTTTTTAATAAATTAATATCAGTATTTTCAGTCATTTTTATTATATAATACTTAATATTCCCTAATGATTTTAAATGATAATCTAAATAAAAAAGATTTTTTTCTTCTTCAGGTAAATTTTTAAAAGAAATTGTTTTTTGTGTTTTTTTTTTCTTATAAATTCTTGCACTATTTTCTTCAGAAATTTGAAATCTTTGTACTAAACAATTAACTCTATTATACCATTCAATATCTAATCCTTTTTCATCTAAAATATGGTTTAAAATTTGAATTCCATTTTGAACATTTTTTTTATATATTTCTCCAGTAAAATGATATTTTTTATGTTGTAATTGGAAAGATGTTTTTTTCTTTTTTCTTAAATAAAGCATTTTTTCATTTGGAATAGATGAAAAAATTGAAATTGCTTTTGTTTCTTCATATAATAAATTTATTTGATCTTCTTTAGTATTTTTTTTTTCTAATGTATTAATTCCAAAAAAATTATTAAATGTAACATTTAATAGTTTCAATTGTTTAATATCAAAAAAAAAATTATTTTCAAATTCTTTACAAGTATTCATAAAGTAGCCATCTTTATCTAAAAAAATATGATAAGATAAACTACTTGTTTTTTCATTTTCTAAAATACGAATATTTGTTATTAGATCCATTAAAAAATGCAAAGTTGGAAATCCTCTTGTATGAAACGATATATTAATTAAATTATTTCCTTTTGTTAAAATATAAGAATAAGGAGTCTTAAAAATTGCATTTTGAATACAAGAAAATTCCTTTAATATTAAAAGATGTTCTTTTCTTAAATCAAAAGGAATTAATTCATTAAAATCTCTATTTTTAATTTCTTCTTGTGTAAATCCTAATTCATTTGTAAGAACATCATTCATATATGATATATTAAAAGTATCATTTGGATTTTGAGATAAAATGATTGGATGCTCCATTTGAAATTCTGAAAAATTATAATTCAAAAGAAGTGACAAGGAATTTAAATCATAATTTTTTATAAATTTATTTTCAAGATAAAATGGTATTTTTTTATGAAGTAAAATAAAATAGTTTGTTAATATATAACTTATTTCATTACTTTTTATTATTTGATTTTCTTTATTTCTTTTATTGTAATAATTTATTATTGTTTTTTTTATTTTTTCATCGTATTCTCTTACTTTTGAACATTCATTTAAAAATTTTCCAAATGTTTTTTGAGTCATTTTTCCTAATTTTGAACTTTGAATTACTAATTTTCTAAAAGATAAGACTTTTTCTAAATACTTAAAATTAATATCTATTAATATTTTAATGTTTTCTGTGAATAATATAAATTGAAGTATATTCCTCATATTTTTCATTTTAATATATACATTTTTTTCTAAATTCTTTAAATTTCCAGTAATTAAATTTCCTTTTTTTATATCTTTATTACTCTTAATTTTTTCTATAATTTCTTTTTTTAATTCACATAAAAAATATTTTGTTTGTAAACACATTTTAAATTTTGAATTTAAATACATTGAACATAAATATAAAGCGTAATATTCAGATTTTTTAATAGCATAAATATATTGACAATGTAATATTATATAATCTTCAATTTCTTGTGAAAATTTTTTATTTTTATATAAATAATTTATTCTGTTAACTATTTCTTGTTCTCCTATTATTACAAATTCATCTTTTTTTAAATTATTTGAAAGTTTTTTGATATTTAATTTTTTTTTTATTAATTGACAAAAACAATCTTTTGTTTTACATAATTTTCTGTGTGTGTATAAAATTTTAAATAATTCAAAATTTGTAGTATCTTTTCTATATATACAAAATAATTTTATGAATAAATACATTTCACCAATATATCTTTTTTTTTCTTCAAATTTAAATAAATTTGAAATTAAATTTTTTGTAAAGAAATCATTATTTATATTTTCTATAAGTGAAAAAATAAAAAATGAACTTGCTATATTTAAAATTAACTTGATTAAAGAATAATGTTGTTTTAAATCTTTCTTTTTTTTTATAAAAGAATTCATTATAATTTCAAAAGTTCCTCCATAAAAAGAAAAACAAACTAAAAAAAGATTAAATCTAGGAATTGGAGAATCAAAATAATAATTAAATCTTTTATGAGATAAAAATAAATAAAGAAAAGAAATAATAATAGCATAAATACAAATACCTAATCTTATATAATTTCTTTTATTATTAACAAAAATATAAGAATATCCTACTAAAGATTGACAAAATGTCAGAAGAAGATAACAAATTTTAATTGATTTATTAGAATAAATATCAATTCCATATTTATTAATAAAACCTTTTGTGTCATTAAGAAAAATAATAATTGAATCAAAGGAAAATATAATAAAAAAGGAAATAATATTTAAAATCATAATAAATAATTTATTTGTTTTATAATTATTTGAAAGAAAATTTGATAAATAAGAATCTGATGAATTAATATCTCCACTTGACTTATTTATAAAATTAATCATAATTCCAAATAATAAATATTCTTCTAAAAATTGACTAAATAATGAAATAATTGTAATGTGATATGTTATTATTTTAATTTCTTTTTTTATATATGGAGAGTTACCAAAATATTTTAATAAATGATAATCTTTTCTTTTTTCTATACTTATATAGTTTTTTTTCATCCTAAAAAAAATCAAAACTAAATAAATATAAATAATAATTAAAATAAGGAAAATTATAATGCAAATATATTCATAATAAATTGAAATTAAAGAAAATGATGAATCGAATAATAAAAATTTTGATAATATTGAATATAAAGAAGTTATATTATTATCTTTTGATTCATAACCTTTTAAATTTTGAGTTGCTAATACAAATCCTAATAATTTAAAAGAAAAATAAATATAATAAAACATTATAGAACTTGGAAAATTTTTTTTCATGTGAATAAATGATTTTAAGAAAAATCTATCATTCATTTAATTTTGTTAAAATTTTGAATATTTTATTTTATTATATATTTAAACTTTATAATTCATAAATTTATAAAAAAAATATTTATATTAAATTAATTTCAAATCATATAAATAATATATCAAAAAAATAAACTTTTTTATTTAATGAATTTAATGATTATTAATCAATTATTACATTTCCTAATAATTTATTTATTTACTTTATAAAAATTATATACATAATTAGTAAAAAGATATTGAAAAAAATTAAAAAATAAACTATAAACAAAAAATCTAAATCAAATTTATAATTTAATATTTAAATATTGTATTTTAATTATCAACCCAAATAGATAAATTACCTAAATTATCTCCAGCATATATTTGAGAATGAAAAGGTCTCCATTTAATATTTGTAATAGGATTTTTAATGGAATTTTCAATTTTATGAATAATATTTCCATCAATTAAATTAAAAATAAAAATATTTCCTTTTTCACTTCCAACACTATAATATTTCCCATCATGAGAAATACTAATATTACTTTTACATAATTCATTAAGAACACTATTATCAATAGAATAAATAACTTTTTCATTTCTAATATCAAATAATTTAATTTCTCCTTGACTATTATTCATTAAAAATTGTTTTTCATTTTTTAAAATTTCAATATTTGAAATTGAATCACCAATATCATAACTTTTATCAAAACTTTTTCCATTAGTCCATAATTTAACAGTACCATCAATATGACCACTTAAAAAATGATTATTTTTATTAATTATTGAAAGACAATTACAAGGAACTTTAGCATGATGATCTTTTATTAATTTTAAATTTTTAAAATCCCATTCTTTAATATAATGATCTTTTGCTCCTGATAATCCTTTTTCTTGATTTAATAAACATTTAACACAAGTTATTTCATTATTATGTCCTTTAAAAACATTTATTAATTTATTATTTTTGGTATTAAATAATTTTAGTGATTTATCTATTGAACCTGTAAAAATTAATTCTTCTTTACTATCAAAACATGCATCTGTTATTTTTGTATTATTTGAAAAAGATAATATTTCTTTATTTTTTGATGTTTCATATAATTTAATTATATTATCTCCTCCAACTGATAAAAAAAATTCTCCAAAACCTGAAAAAGATAAAGTTATTATTTCTTTTAAATGTGGTTTATAATTAAATTGTAATTTTTTTGGTATATTTGTTTCTTCTATTTGATTATAATATTTTTTTTCATTTATTTTTTCATATTCATTTATTTTTTCTGTAAAATATATATCTGCTACTTTTTTCTTTTGTTTTGCACTTTCTATTAAATCATTAAATTCATTAAATTTATATATAACATCATTTTTTAATGATGATATTTTTTCATTTAAAGATTTATTTTCTTCACTTAATGCAGTTAATTTTTCATTTAATGTTTTTATTTTTAATTCATTATCAGAATATTTTAATGTTAATTCTTGAATTAGTTTTTTTTGATGTTCTTTTTCATCTTCTAATTCTTTTATTTTATTTTTATATATTGAAATTTGTGATTTCATAGTTTCATATTCAGGTTTTAATTGATAAAGTTCTTTTTCAAATTTTTCTTTTTCACTTTTTAAATTCATAATTTCTCTTAAATTCTTATTTGAAGTTTCTAAATATTCTTGATTTAATATTTTTGATTTTTCTAATTCATTTTGAAGTGATCTTAAATTTTTTAATATTTCTGATTGATTCATATTTCCAATTTTTCCTTTATCTTCAATTAATAAAGCTCTAGAATAATAGTTATTTTCTGCAATTGAACGAGTACTATTATATTTTTCCATTAATTTTTGATAATTTTTTATTATATCTTCATAAGCTGAAAATTTCTTATTGTGTTTTTTTAAATTTGCATAAATTCTTGATTTTATTGTAATTTGTTCTTCTGGTAATACTGGATTTAAATCCATTATTTTATTATTTTTAATTTTTTTATTAAAGATTTTTTTAAAATTAAAAAATAATCAATTAAAATATTTTTGTTTCATTTTACAAAAAAAAAATGTTAAATCTCATTTTTATATATATAAAATAAATTTAATACCCCTAAAAATAAAATAATTAAAATAGAATATTAAAATATAAATATTATTAATTGTCAATTTCATTATCAAAAGAAGAATTACAATCATTAGAAGTATCATAAAGGTCATTTTTTTCTTCTTTTATTTGATTTTCATAATAATATAAATTTTGCTTAATGTTAAACAAATAATTACTACATTCAGGTATAATATTTACAATTATTTCAAAAGTTGGTTTACAAACAAAATTAATAAAACAAATCATTGCCTTATTAATATCAGTATTATCTCTATCACATAATAAAGACACATTTAATCCTTTTTCTTTTTCTAAATCTCCTTGTTTAAAAAATCCAGCATAAACTTTTTGAGTGCAAATTAAACTAATTCTTTTTGGTTTAGCAGGATTAGAAATATCAGAAGAATGTAAAAATGAATCTAACATAATTTGTTGATTATCAAATAATTTATTTTCATCTAAAAAAATTAAATTTTTTCAAAATTAAATATTGAAAATTCATTTATTTTTGATTTAACATTTGCTAAAACTTTTTGATGATTTGACATATCTGTTGATAAAATAGCTTGAATCTTTCTTTTTCTTATAATTTTTATTCTTCATCTTTTAAAATTTTTTAAAATATTTAAAATTTTAAAAGTCGAAGCAATATGAAAATTTTCTAAAACACTTATATCATTATATCTAATTGAATATTTAGTTCTGGCATTAATATAAAAAGTATTATTTTGTCATGTATGATGTAAATCTTGACAAAGTGCACTTATTAAAATAGTATAAATATCAATTTTATTAATTTCATTGTTTCTATTATTTTCCCTATTATTAATATAGAATATAAAGTTTGCATTAAATCAACTGCATGAAAATCATTATGATATATTACATTTATTCAATCATATCCTGATATATTACTTTTTTTATAAAAAGTTCTAAAATTTTTATATCTACTAAATTTTCTTTTACTATTATTAAATTAAGTAAAATTTCATTTCCTATTAAAATTGTTGTTTTGCCTTTTTCAATATCATATATAGAAAAAAAATCAAATTGAGTACTATCAATTAATGCCATTTGATTTTGTAATAAATAATTTGATAAATTATTATTATTTTCATTTTTATTATTTAAATTTTTAATCATATCATATTTATTTAAAACTTTAATTCAACTTGATATTACAAAAATTGATTTTCTTTCCATTGTCTTTTTTACATTATCAATTAAATTATTTTTTCATGTTTCTTGAAATGCTTTTTTTACATAATATTGATTTTCAAATTGTGAATATTGCATTAAATAAGCTAATCCATTATTATTTAAATCATTTTTAATTGTTGAATTAAAATCATTTGTATCTATATCATATAAATTTTGATCATTTATTTTTTGACATTATCCAATCTATATCTTATATACTTATTATATCATTTACTTTTATTGCTTTTTCTTTTAATTTTATTAATTTTGATATTATTTTTTCACATTTGTTAATACTTTTTTTAATTCGATTGTTTTTTCTTCTTTTATTTTTTAGGAATATATAAATCTGATTCTATTAATTTAACTCTTTTTATGTTTATATTTGGAAGTAAATCAGATATTTTTAGATTCATAGTTGAATTTTTTTGTATTAATCCTTCTTTTTTTCCTATTTTTTTCGCTTTTTTTGTTGATAATATAGGATTCGATTTTTGATTTTGTGGTGTTGTCAAACTTTTGATTATATTTTTATTATTAAAATTTAAAATTTATTTAAAAAATAATTAAATGATGATTAAAACATTAATTAATTAAATAAAAAAATTTTTTTGAATTAAAATATTATAAAATATATAAATATATACAACATAAACAAATTTATTTATTTATTTATTTTTTTTTTCATTATTCCCATTATCAGTAATACTTTCTTCACTATTATATTGTTTTTTCAACTTAACAACAATATCATTACATTTTTTAAAAAAATCATGATTTAATATAAATTCATTAATTTTATTCATTTCAAAATCAATTTTCTCAATATCATCTTTAAAATCTTTTTCATTTAACCATTTTTTTTTTTCTCCTTTTCTATACAAACCTAATTGAGAAACTCCTTTAGAATTAATAACTCTAGCAATTCCATATTGTTTTCCTTTTAAAAACTGTCCTTCATATTTAGCATTATTTTTTTCAATATACATTCCAAATCCTTCTTTTTTATCTTTACAAAAATAACCTTTATAAACTTTACCATCGGGCCAATAAAAAATACCAATTCCATCCATTTTACCATTTTTCCATTGTCCAATATAACATTTTCCATTTCTCATAAAATAAATTCCAAAACCTTCAAAATAATTATTAACAAAATTACCTTCATAAAATGAAGTATCTGACCAAATAATTTTACCATAACCATTTTGACTTCCTTCTTTAAATTCTCCAATATATCTACATCCATCATTTAATATTAATTCACCTTTTCCATTATACTTTCCATTTTCCCAATAACCAATATAAATTTCATTTTGAGAAACATATTTTCCATGACCATAAATTTTATCTTTTTGAAATTCTCCTTCATAATAATCTCCATTTGATAATATTAATCTTCCTCTTCCTTCTGCTAAATTATTTTTAAACATACCTGAATATTTATTTCCATTTGAATAAATTAAGATTCCAAATCCTTCTCTTTTCCATTCAGGTCCGAAATAACCATTGTATTTATCATTGTTTAAATATTCTAATTGATAATGTTTTAATTTGTAAGGATATGATTCTATATATTTTAATAATTCTTTTTCTTCTATTAAAAATTCACCTAAGGAATTATCTACTTTTTTTACTTCTGGATTTAATATTATTTCATCAAAGTTATCTATTATTTTTCCTGGACATGTTTCTATAGAAAAATCTGAGTTTGGTGTTATGAAATCTGGAAATATTTTTTTTGAAGAATTTTCTTTTGATGTAGAATTTTCTTTTTTTTCATTTTCAATATTATTATTTTCATTATTTAAATTATTTGAATTTTCATTTTTTATTTGCTCATTATTGTTTTTTATATTATTCTCTTTATTGTTATCTTCTTTATTTTTATCTTCTTTATTGTTATCTTCTTTATTTTTATCTTCTTTATTGTTATCTTCTTTATTTTTATCTTCTTTATTGTTATCTTCTTCTGGAAATGGTGTTTCAATTTCTTTATTTTCTAATTTATTTTCTTTTTTAATTTCTTCTTTATTTTCTTCTTTTTTTTCTTGTTTATTTTCTTCTTTATTTTCTTCTTTATTTTTATCTTTTCTTTCTTCTTTTTTTTTCTCTTTATTTTCTTCTTTATTTTTATCTTTTTCCTTTTTTATTTTTTTAGATTTTTTCTTTTTATAATTTGAACCAGAAGAATTTTTTAGTATTGGAGTTGGATCTTCTTCAATTTTTAATTTAAATTCATTAACAGAATTTTTATCTTCTGGTGTTAAATTTTCTGTTATTATAATATTTAAATATTTTTTTTTTGCTTTATATTTTCTATAAAAACTTTGAATTAAAATTATTTTTTTTTGATTATTTATAAATCTTAAATCATCATCGTCAGGAAGTTTTGTTATATCAACTAAATTTTCTTTATCTTTTGAAATATTTTGAATTACATTTAAACAAATTGCATTTCCCATTATTTTTTGAAATTAATTTATTTGTTAGGTTCATTTATTAAAAAAAAAATATAATAAAAAAAAACATTAAAAATATTTTTAATAAATTTATTTTTATGTATAATTTAATTTTAGTTTTTTAAAAATTATCATTTAATTATTTTAATATATTTAATTAATGATTATTTTTTTATGATTTTATTATATTTAATTTATTATATTTATTTTAAAATAAAATATTTTATATTCTAATTCTCTTTTTTCCTAAATTAGAATTATCTTTATTTTCATTATTTCCTTTATTTTTTCTTTTTTTTCTTTCATTTTTTTCTTTTAAAATTTCTAATCTAATTTTTTCTTTTTCTTCATTAGTATAATTCATACTAATTAAATCACTATTTTTAAAAGGAGTACCACAAACAATGCATTTATCTTTCATATTTAATTCATCAATTGAATTTTTTGAAATTACACAACCACAACTCCATAAAAAATAAAACTTATTAATTCCACTAAATTCTTCTAAAGAAATTCTACATTCAATTTTACCACTTTTACTTATATTACAATTTAAATCTTTTACATCTTTTAAAGAAGTAATATGATTAAAAATTTTTGGGAAATTTTTATTTAATAAACATTCTAAAATATTCTTTTTATTATATAATTGACCTAATTTATCCCCTACTATTGGTTTTTTTAAAGGATCTTTTGATAATGAACAATATTGACTTTTTGAACTTTTAATAAAAGAATCACT
>JAEEGL015081469.1_pt1 | contig 17747 bp, 20 predicted proteins | sample 9134231 | NCBI WGS metagenome assembly JAEEGL01 (sample SAMN16246548, study PRJNA631951) | gut metagenome | biome: gut microbiome; feature: rumen; material: fiber-attached | host: Bos | place: Iran: Karaj | collected 2018-10 | reverse complement strand
TATTCAAATAATTTATTAAATCTAGAAACTGATATAATTAAATTTTTATATTCTAAGTTTAAAGTAGTAACTAAAGATGAATTATCAATAATTTTTTGGTAATAACTATATATTATTACAAGTATACCTATTTCTAAATTACCATTTGCTATTTGTTTAACACCATATATAAGTAGTATTAATCTTAATATTTCAAAAAAATAAACTGCAACTATATTAACTAAATTATACGTAGTAGAATATTTAGCATTATCAGTTGTATATTTATTAGTATCACTTATAGCTCTTGCATTAATATGCCTTCCAATATTAAATCCTTTTATTTCCTTAATACCCATAAATATATCACTTATTGTACTAGTTTTTTTATCAAAAGATTCTTTTTTATTTTTATTAAACTCTTGAACTTTATCAGCAAAAATAGTAATAAACATAAGAGCAATTACAGATGCGGATAAAGTTACAATAAATAAAGCAGTGCTAATAGTAAAGAAATAATAGAATATAAAAACAAATTCACACAATTGAACTATTCTGTATATTCCATTTGTTATGAAAGTACATATGATATCTATATCACTATTCATTATATTTAAGTATCCACCTGAAGTAAATCTAGATAAACTAAATATTGAATTTTTATAAGTATAATCCATTCCTAAAGAAGTAAAATCTCTATATAATCGATTATATACACCATATGCTGTATGTTGTCTAATATATTCAAATAATTTATATATACTAATTAGAACAATATAAATAACTAATACTTTTATTGCTTTTTCATAAGAAGATGAAGAAACATTATTAATCATACTACTATAAAGAATAGGTATAATTAAAAGAATTGCTCTTAAAACAACACATACAAAAAATTCTATAGTAATCTCTTTTTTTGAATTTTTAAGTATTTTTAAAAAATGTTGCTTCACATTTATCACCCTTATTATCATAATAATTATATCTATTAACTAAAAAAATTACAAGTTGTAGTTTTATTTAAAATAAAATAATGTTAAAATATTTTATGAGGTATTGATATGAGAGTAGATAAAATTAATTATTATTTGGATATAGCGGAAGCAGCATTAGAAAGATCAACCTGTTTAAGAAGGAAATATGGAGCAGTAATTGTAAAAAATGATGAAATTATTTCAACCGGTTATAATGGTGCACCTAGAGGAAGAAAGAATTGTATGGATTTAGGATATTGTGTACGTGAAAAGTTAAATATTCCTCGCGGTGAAAGATATGAATTATGTAGAAGTGTACATGCAGAACAAAATGCAATAATATCTGCGCCTAGAAAGGATATGATTGATTCAACGCTATATATGGTTGGAATAGATGCAAAAACAGGAAAATATGTTCAAAATTCAATGAGTTGTTCAATGTGCAAAAGATTTATTATTAATAGTGGCGTTAAAACTATAGTAATAAGAGATACAAAGAAAAAATACAGAGTTGTTGCTGTTCAAGATTTAATCGACAATGACGAAAGTTTAGAAGGTACGTTAGGATATTAGGAGAAATAATGAAATTAGATATTATAATACCAATATATAATAATGAAAAGAATATTAAAGACTTTTATACTGAGCTAAATGATTTATTTAAAGATATTAAACACACTATCATTTTTATAAATAATTCTTCGACTGATAACTCTGAAAATTTATTAAAAGAACTTTATAAAAATGATGATGAAAATATAAAGATTATCACTTTATCAAAATTTTTTGATAAAAATTCAGTAATTTTAGCAGGTCTAAAACATTCTAAAAATGATTTTATATGCATTTCAGATATAAATGAAAGCCCAAAATATATATTAAAATCATATAAATTTATTAAAGATAATGAAAGTTATGATTGCGTTTGCTATTGCAACAAAAATAATAAGAATAACATTTTTAGAAAATTGTTTATAAATTATGTAATTAAAAACACTAATATTAAAAATATCGATATTTTTTCAAATATTAAAATAATGAGAAAAAATGTATTATCCGCAATAATAGAATTATCTAACTCAAAAGGATATTCTAATGCGATATATGATAATATTGGCTTTAATATATATTATGACTATAGCTATAATGTACAAACCATTAAGGATAATTTATTTAATTATATTTGCAATTATAGTTTAAAACCTTTAAAATTTGTTTCAATTTTTGGATTGTTTTTAATATTAATATCTTTTGCTTATTTAATATATTCTATTATTACGTCACTTAGTATAGTTTCCGCAATACTTATACTACTATTATTTTTTAGCGGTATAAACATTTGCCTTATAAGCTTCGTGGGTAATCTTATCTTTTACATGATTAAAAGAGAAAGTTGTAATTCTAACTACATAATTAAAGAAAAAATAGGATTTGAAGAAAAATATTTATAAAAATATATACCTAAATATACATTTTTATGTTATTATATTTATAGGAGGTATACTTATGTACAATTATGGCTTAACTACAACAGGATATGGCGCTCCTACATCAAGTGGTAGCGTATGGGGACTAGTTTGGTTAATTATATCAATAGTTGCCGCTGTTGTTGGAGGTATTGTCCTTTATTTCACAGTTTTTGCTGATAAAAATGAGGGAAAATACAAAGGATTTATGGCATGGTTATATAATTTTGTTAAATTTAAAAAATTATATATCACTGTAATTCTTAAAGTTACTTACATGGTTGGTGCTATATTCCTAACTCTTTACTCATTTGCACTAATTGGAACAAGTTTCTTATTATTCCTAGGAACTTTACTATTAGGAAACTTATTCTTAAGATTGGCATATGAAGGAGCATTGGTAATATTATCAATTCATGAAAATGTTGTTGATATCAATGGCAAATTAAAAAAATAAGATTTATATCTTATTTTTTTTTATAAACTTTCTAATTTTACATTGCTTTTTGCATTTACAGAAAAATCTGAAAATTTTTTATTTCTATAAAGTATATATGCTGCTGCTCCTATCATAGCCGCGTTATCAGTACAATATTTTTTTTCAGGGACATGCATTGTTACTCCGATAGATTCACACATATTTTTAAGTGCATTTCTTATATAAGAGTTACTTGCAACACCACCACTCATAATTAGAGTTTTAAGGTTATATTTAATTAGTGCTTTTTTTGTTTTACTAACTAAATGCTCTGTTACACAATTTTGAAATGAACATGCAAGATCATATTTATTAATTTTTTGCCTTCTTTGTTCTGCATTATGACATAGATTATTCACATGACTTTTAATGCCACTAAAACTAAAATTAAAAGACTCATCATTAAGTATTTTTGGCATAGGATATGATGGTTTACCTAATCCAGCATATTTTTCTACATTAGGGCCACCTGGATAAGGCAAATTTAATATTCTTGCTACTTTATCATATGCTTCTCCTATTGCGTCATCTAAAGTTTGTCCTAAATATTCAAATTTGCTTTCACTTTCCATTAAAATTAAATCGGTATGTCCACCTGAAACTATTAATGATAACAAAGGGTACTCTAAATCATTACCTATCATATTTGCACACATGTGTCCCATCATATGATTTACTGCAATAAATGGCTTTTTATATATAAATGCTAGTGTTTTTGTTGCCTCTACTCCTACTAACAAACTTCCAAGTAGCCCAGGAGCATAAGTACATGCAAATGCATCTATATCTTTTAGTTCCATATTTGCTTTTTCTAAACATTCAGCTATTACTATAGTAATATTTTCTAAATGTAATCTACTAGCAACCTCTGGAACAACACCGCCATATTTAGTATGTACATCAATTTGTGAATTAATAATTGTAGCTATATCATCGTGTCCATTTCTTATAATGCTTACGCTTGTTTCATCACAAGAAGATTCGATTGCTAATATATATATATCCTTCATTATTTCACCTTCTCCATGATAATTGCTGTATCATCGCCGTAGTATCTGTCTCTTAAACTTATTTCTTTAAAGCCTAATTTTTGATATAGTTTTATTGCAATATTATTTTTTTCATTCACTTCAAGCATTATTCTACTATATTTTTCTTTATTAAACATTTCATTCATTAGTAATGTAGCAACTCCTTGATTTCTATTTTCCTCATTAACAAATAAATTCATTATATCTATTACTTCATCCACTAATCTTATTTCCAAATATCCTAACACCCTATCATCTTTTATATAATTATAAATTGAATCGGTATCGCTTAAAATTTCTTTCTCAATCATTATTTTTCCACCTCAATCTTTTTAACATAATTTGCTTTTATATGATGTGGATTTTCTGGTTCTAAATTTGAACAATACTCAATTATTTTTTCTATGTCTAATTTATGCTCAACTTCTATATATTTGCAATTTATTTTTTCTACATACTGTTCTTCTAAAATTGTATTATTATCTTTATTAAATGCACATATATAATATCCTTTATTATCCTCTATTACAGCCATTTTATTATCTTGAATATTACTACTTATTAAATAAGCCTTTAAACTAGATATAGTATTTATATTAATATTTAAAGCGTAAGCCATAGTTTTTGCTATAGATAATCCAATTCTTATTCCTGTAAAACTTCCGGGACCATTCACTACAATTATCTTATCTAAATTCTTAACATCAAGATTATTTTCTTTGAATATTTTTTCAATCATTGGCATAGTAAAAACTGAGTGACTATATTCACTCATTTTAGTTTTAATATATAATTTATCTTTATCTTTTAATGCTATAGTTATTAATTCATCATGAGTATCTATAAATAATATCATAGTTAACCTCTTTTCTTGCAATATTATACATATATATTATTTATTAGTCAATTAACTCCAAAGATTATTTTTATATTCCCCATTATCTATTAATTTATTAATATATTGAGTTACACTATCTTTATCTTCTTTATATGTTACACCTACCCATTTAGCACTAGTATCAATTACTCTAACTGTATAACTACCTGTTTCAATTGCTTTCATAACTACGTCTGGAATCAAATATTCATCTTTTTCTAAATTACTATTTTTAAGAAAATCTTCAAAATATTTATTAATAAACTTAAAGAAATCTGGCGTAAAAGCAATCATATTCATTGATACTTTTGTATCTTTACTTATCTCTTTTATATTTGTTGTTCCAAGCGGAGTAGCATATATTTTATCACTTTGTTTTTCTATACTGCTTTCAACTATTTCAAGAAGTTTACCATTTAATTCTTTCATAACGCCTCTTTTAACTGCTCCATTATCTGTTATTGTATTTTCTACACTATATCCTACTATTGCCAATTCTTTATCATTTTTATCTAAAAATTCACTTGCTACTTTAAATGCATCATATCCATAAAAATCATCAGAATTAATAATTAAAAATGGTTCATGTATTACATCTTTAGCACATAGTATAGCATGTGCTGTACCTAATGGCTTTACTCTGTTCTCAGGTATTATATATCCTGGCAATATATTATCAAAATTTTGAAATACATATTCTACCTTGATATGATTTTCAACTCGTTTTCCAACTGTGTCTCTAAATAAATCATAATTTTCTTCTTTTATAATAAATACTACTTTATTAAATCCTGCTCTAATAGCATCGTATATAGAGTAATCTATAATATATTCGCCATTAGGTCCAAATTTTTCTGCCTGTTTAAGTCCTCCAAATCTACTACCCATACCAGCAGCTAATATTAATAATGTTTTATCTTTCATTTTTTCACCTTCCATACTTATATATTAAAAGAAGATTGTTAAAAAATCAATCTTCTTTTTTCTCACTTTTTATTGACTTATTTTCTTCTTTTTTAGTTTCTTCGACATCAGGCATATGTCCAGTTTCTACGAGTGAATCAATTTCTTCCTTAGTTATTGTTTCATATTCTAATAAAGCTTCAGCAATTAATTTAACTAAGTCTTTGTTTTTACTTAATATTTCTTTTGCCTTCTTGTGACACTCATCCATTATTTTACGAACTTCTTCATCTATTTCGTGTGCCATCTCATTTGAAAAATTACGCGACTTATTGTAATCTCTTCCTAAGAAGACCCCACCTTCTTGTTGCTCTAATTGAACAAGTCCAAGATTACTCATTCCATATTCAGTTACCATAGCACGCGCTATTTTTGTAGCTTTTTCAAAATCATTATGTGCACCTGTTGTTACTTCTTTAAATTCTAATTCTTCAGATGTTCTTCCACCAAGTAATCCGGTTATTCTCTCTAATAACTCTGTTTTAGTAGATAAGAATGTTTCCTCGCTTGGCATCATTAAATTATAACCACCAGCACTACCTCTTGGAATAATAGTTATTTTTTGTACAATATCAGCATGAGATAATTTGATACCGATAACAGCATGTCCAGCTTCATGATAAGCAACTACTTTCTTTTCATGATCAGTATATTTTCTTGATATTTTGGCAGGACCAGCAATGACTCTATCTGTTGCTTCATCTATTTCACTCATTGTAATAGCATTTTTATTTCTTCTTACTGCTAGTAAAGCGGCTTCATTAAGTAAATTCTCGAGTCCTGCTCCACTAAATCCTGGCGTCCTTTTAGCAAGATATTCTAACTTAACAGAAGGAGCAAGTATTTTATTTTTAGCATGTACTTTTAGTATTGCTTCTCTTTCTCTTACATCTGGAAGATCAACTGTTACTTGTCTATCAAATCTGCCTGGACGAAGTAAGGCTGGATCAAGCACATCTGGCCTATTAGTAGCAGCTATAATAATGATTCCTTCATTCTCACCAAATCCATCCATTTCTGATAATAATTGGTTTAATGTTTGTTCTCTTTCATCATGTCCTCCACCAAGTCCAGTACCCCTTTCACGACCAACAGCATCAATTTCATCTATAAATATTAAACATGGTGCAGTTTGCTTTGCTTGTTTAAACATATCTCTGACACGAGATGCTCCAACACCAACAAACAACTCTACAAAATCAGAACCACTTATATAGAAGAAAGGAACCTTAGCTTCACCAGCAACTGCTTTTGCTAATAGTGTTTTACCTGTTCCTGGAGGGCCTACAAGAAGTACTCCTTTTGGAATTCTAGCGCCCATTTTAGTAAATTTTTTAGGATTTTTTAAGAAATCAATTAATTCTTGAACTTCTTCTTTTTCTTCTACTAACCCTGCAACATCTTTAAATGTTTTAGTGCCTTCAGTAGATAATTTAGCTCTACTTTTACCAAAATCAAAAGTACCTTTTCCGTTTCCTCCAAGTTTAACAAGCATCATATAAAATAATATACCTATTAATACGATTGGTGCAACATTAAATAATACATTTAGCCATATACTATTTTCAGGATTACTATTTGTTTTTACATTTAAATTATTTTTTTCTGCTTTTTCATAAATATTTGATATTACCGTATCTGTATATGGAACACTTACACGAAAGCTTTCATTTTTCTTATATGTATTTAACTTACCACTAATTATGTATATTCCAGAACTATTCTTAGGTGTTACATCTATTTCAGTAACAGTATTATCATTAAGATTTGTAATTAGTTCATTGTAACTCAAAGTATTTACTTTTGTACTTAATTTATTTACATAAAAATAAGAACCAAATATTACAACAAATAATAATACATATGGTAAAAAACTCATTGTCTTTTTAGGCTTTTTAATATTCATTTTAATCTTCCTTTCTTTAATAATATCTTAGTATTATATCATACTCTCCAGTACCAGTTTTGTCAAATTTTGATTTTTTTATTCCTGGTATCCACACGATATTGTCTTTTGAATCAAGAACTATTGGCCATAACTTTCTTTCATTAGTTTTAATTTTTTCATTAATAAATATCTCACTAACTTTTTTATGACCACTCATACCCTTTATTATTATTTTATCCCCATCTTTTCTATTTCTAACATAAAGAGGCATACTTATTTCTTTACTATTTAATCGAATTATGTAATTTGATGTATCATTAGTGTCTTCTATTTCTTCTATTATTTTACCGTTTGGTAAATTAACTATTTTATTAATTTCTATTTCATATGAACCATACTCATCTTCATCGAATGAAAAAATTAATTCATTATACGATTTTATTACTATAACGTTATTTGGTAAATGAACAATACTATTTGATTTACTTGACTTAATTAAATCAAAAATCAATTCCACATGTGCATCTCCGATAATTAATAAATCGTCACCATATATTTTTTCCAAAATATTATATACTATTTTAGTTTGAATGACCTCATCTAATTGAACAAATTTATCAATAAATAAAGACCCATCTTGAAATACTTTGTTAAAAACTTTTCTAGCTTCATTATCTATATAATTACTTGTTTCAATTAATGTTTCACTAAATTTAAGAAATTTTTTATGAACATTTTTTTCTTCTTTCTTTAAAAAAGGTAGAACAACATGCCTATATCTATTTCTTGTATAATGATCTTCATTATTTGATGAATCTATCGCATATTTTATATTATTCTTTTTGTTAAATTCATTAATCTCATCTTTAGTTACTGTTATTAAAGGCCTTACTATTTGATAATAACCTTTATCAACTATTCTACTAAAGCCACTATATCCCTTTAGAGTTGAACCTCTAACAATTCTCATAAGGATTGTTTCTATTAAATCATCTCCCTGATGAGCTGTCATTAAATATTTTGCCTCATATTTATTAACTAATTCCTCAAAAAAGTTATATCTTACACTTCTTGCCTCATTATGAAAATTGTCATCACCCCATGACTCTATTTTCTTATATTCAAAAATAGTATCATTGCTTTTGCAATAATTTTCTAAATCTATTTTTTCTTGTTCACTTTCTTTTCTTTTATTATGATTAACATGTGCACATACTATTCTAAAACCTATCTTTTTTTTAAACTCATTTAAAATATATAAAAGTGCCATGGAATCAGGTCCACCAGATACACCAACTATAACAACATCTTCAATTTTAAAACGTATTTCAGTACTTAAAAAACTATATACTTCTTCCATATCAAGCCTTTCTACATTAATCTTCTATTTTAATTATTATCTCTCCATTTTTTGAATATAAATATTTTTCTCTTGCATATTTTGCCATATATTCAGGGTCTTGTAATCTGTTAATTTCTTCTTTCAAATTTTCTTCATCTACTAATTTTTCATTATATATTTCTTTTAGTTTTTCAATTTCTTCTTTATTTTTAATTATTTGTGAAAAATAAGAAAAAGCAGTTGAAATAAAAACCACAATAGATATTATAAATGCTATTGATAAAAATGTCACTCTAAATTTTGTTTTTTGACTCATTTTTCTCATATTTCAATATACTCCATATTATTATTCAAAACTATTATATATTATGAAGTATATATTTTACAATCAGTTAGTCATATTTTTACATTTTTTTTGTAAATCAAAATAACTATATGACAAAAAAGATATTAATACAAGAAATATTAGCAAGATATTTATTATTCCATCATTAATATAATATATAATAATAAAATAAATTATTGCTAAATTTAATGTAAATAGCAATGAATTAAAAAATGCATATATTTTTTTTGATTTATATATAGATTTTTTTGTTTTTTTGAATACAAAATATGACAGATTACCATATAATATTGAAATAATTATTGTAAATATTTGCTCATGTAAACTCACTTAAATAGCCTCGATAAAAAACTTTCTTTATTTAATTTTTTTTCTCCATCTAAATAAGCAAGTGATAGTACCAATCCTTTAATTGTAATTTTTCCACTATAAGTGTCTAGCGAAACTAATTCTAATTTGTCACCTTTAATTACAAGTGCTCCCATTACTGTGTCCATAAAAAATTCGCTATTGTCAAATCCATTTAATTTTTTAATTCCACTTATAACAATATTTTTTCTTTCATTAATTGTAATACTATGACCAAAAGATATACTTTTTTCGATTTCACTATTTTTTTCCATATATTCACCTAATTAATAATATGTTTATTATTTTAATATATGAAAAAAAGACCTTTCGGTCTTTATTAATCATATTATTCTTCTGTTTCTTCTGAAGTTTGAACATCTTCTGCTTTATCATATGCATCAAGTATTTCTTTTTCAAACATTGTTCTTACTTCTTGGTTGATTGGATGAGCAATGTCTTTATATTCTCCAACTGGAGTTTTACGACTTGGCATTGCGATAAATAAACCATTATCTCCTTCAATAATTCTAATATCATGAATAGCAATTGCATTATCAACTACAACTGAAGCAATTCCTTTCATACGAGAATTTTCTCTCTCAACCTTACGAATTTTTACTGATGTAATTTCCATAAGTACCTCCTTAACATTTAGCTATATTAATTATAATACAAAAATTTTTTAATAGCAATATTTTTAATTAAATTTGCTTAATATAACTTGTTTTGTAACTACATCAGAATATGTAAACGATTTTAATCCTTTATTAGTTTCAACAGTAAATAAGTTTTGATACATATTTTTAATATACCCTTCAAAGTATTCATATTTATTTCTTCCTATATTTACCTTTATTTTTAATTTATTATTTGTAAGTATTTTTATATTATTTCTGATTTTATCGATGTTCATTTTATTCCTTTCTTGGATAGCCTATTTTCATTTTTCCCTTTGTTATTATTCCACCAAAACCCGTAGAACCATATTTTGTTTTAGATAATAATTCTTCTATATTTATTTCTTTATTATTACCTGTGAGAGATATTATACTGGCTATTATAGCTGGATCTAAAGCATGTATATTTGAGTGTGTTGGGCTAGATGCATATGTCGATCCCGATTTTAGAAGATTCTCATAGTCACTTTGACAAGCTCCTGATACTATTGCTATATCATTATAAATATATTTTTTTCTTACTTCACTAACAGTATCAATATAGTACTTGCTATTAAGGTATTTATTTTCTTTTTTATAATAAGCATCATGCCCGGTTATTACCACTACATTTGGTAGATGTTTTTCTATTAGGCTAATAATATTTTTTTTAAAATCTTTTATATCAAAATTATAAATATAGTATTTTAAATTTTGTTCCCTATAATATGCTTCACATCTTTCTTTGTAATCTGAATCAGTATCAATATGCAATATTATTCCAGGAATATAAAAATATTTACTTTTATCCAGTTTTCTATCTATGTTTATTTTTTCTTTTTTTTTACAATATTTGCATTCTTCTAAATCATTCTCTGGTGCATTTGCAAGTAATCTTATATCTACGCCTTTTAAAAAGACAATATTATCTTTTATATCTATAATTTTAAAAACTATATCATTATTATATTTTTTTCTAGTAACATATTCACCAATTTTAAACATATTCCCCCTTATTAAAATGTATGTTTATTATTTTTTTTAATGCAAAAAAAATCTAATCTAATTGATTAGATATTTCTATAAATTCTTCTATTGTTAATTCTTCTGCTCTATAAGTTATATCTTTATTATATTTATTTAATACCCCGTTGATTATATTTAAATCATAATTTTTAAGATTATTTCTAAGATTTTTTCTTTTTTGTTTAAATGCATCTTTGATTAATTTATAAAATTTTTCTTCATTTTTTAAACCCTGTTTCTTATTACTTCTTAGTTTAATTACCATACTATCTACCTTTGGAATTGGTACAAAACAGTTTTTATTTACAATACATATCTTTTCTATATCAAAATTATATTGAAGAAATACACTTAATGAACCATACTCTTTTGAATTTGGCTTAGCCATAAATCTTTGTGCTACTTCTTTTTGAATCATAATTATTATTTCATATGGATTACTTTCATTAACAATTTTATTAATTATTGCTGTTGTTATATAATATGGCAAATTCCCTACAAAAAATAATCTTTTATACTTCTCGTTTATGTATTCGCACAAGTTAACTTTTAAAAAATCTTTATATATTATTCTCAATTTATCAGATTTAATATTATTTAGTCTATCTTTTAATCTTTCATCTATTTCAAAACATAATACATCAGATCCCTTAAGTATTAATTCATTTGTTAATGCCCCTGCTCCTGGGCCTATTTCTATAATTAAATCATTACTATTTACTACAATTGAATCTGATATTTTTTTTATTATATTTTTATCAATTAAAAAATTTTGTCCAAGTGATTTCTTAAAATCAAATTTCATTATTTCTTCCATCCTTGTCTAAGTACTTCAAATTCTAATTTCCTTACTCTACCAACATGTTTTATTGCATAATCTTCACTTTCAGTAAGTAAATCAATTACATTTCCTCCAACACCTCTATCAAGTACTATAGCTATGATAGGCTCACTAGATAATTTTTTTACATTAAATCTTAAAATTGTACCACAAGGATAATTTCTACTACTAGCAACAATTCTAACAGTACCATATGTTTTATCATTATAATATATTCCCTTTTTTAATACATTTGTTCTTGGTGGACATGCTAGATAACCTGTACATAATGCACAGTCACCAGCATATCCAGTTAGTTCTCCCATAAAAGTATATATTGGATTATTAATACCTGCTTTAAATAATTCATCTTGTGAAGTTTGCATAACCTGCTTATCAACCATTTTATCTAAATTGTCATTCATTGCAACTGAAAGAGAACTTTCTTTAAAAGTTGTATCATTAATAAAAAATAAAAAAGTAAAAATAATTATTGATTCAATGGTCATAATAATGCGACTTTTTATATACTTTTTCATAGGTACTTCTCCCTAAGAAAATTATATAATATGTAATGTTAAATGTCAAAAATCTCCTTAAAATTATTAGTTGTTTGCTGAATTACTTCTTCAATTTTAATATTTTTAATTTCTGCTATTTTTTTTGCCACAAAATAGATGTTATATGGATTATTTTTTCTTCCCCTATATGGTTCCGGTGAAAGGTATGGACTATCTGTTTCAAGCAATATATCTTTTAAATCTATTTTTTCTATTACTTGATATAATTTTGAGTTTTTAAATGTCAAAACTCCGCCTATACCTAATTTATACCCTAGTTTTATAAATTCTTCAGCCATTTCATAACTTCCACTAAAGCAATGAATAACTCCTTTTAATTTTCTCTTTTTCAAAATGTTAAAACATTCTTGTATAGAATCTCTCGTATGAATAACTATTGGTAAATTATATTTTTCTGCTAAATCTAACTGTAAATTAAATAGTTCTTTTTGCTCTTCTTTAGTTTCACTATCATAATAATAGTCTAATCCTATTTCTCCTATGGCATATATTTTATTATTTTTAATTATCTCTTCTAATTTATTAATATCATAATTATAAACATTTTGCGGATGTATACCTACTGCAGGCAATAAAAATCCGTCATATTTTTTATATGATTCTACTACCTCTTCAGATGTTTTTAGATTATCAGCACAATTTAAAACACAAAGAACATTTTTTTCTTTCAAATCTATAATTAAAGAATAAATATCATCATAATATTCATTTAAAATATGTGCATGTGAATCAATCATTTAAAACACCAAACATTTCATAATAAATAACTTTATAAATATAATAAATTACAATTAATAGAGATAATGCTTGAAAAGTAACTATTTTATATTTAAAAACTACAAATATAAATAATGTTAAAGTAATCATATTAGATACAAAAAACAATAATAATGCGTTTTCTTTTACTACATTTTTTATTCTTTTTCTCATAAATAATCACAAATTGATTTTATCATTTTAGTGTTTTTATTTTCAACTGATTGAATAAAATAGTATAATATTTTACATTTTTTTACATTATTTGTAATATTTTTTAATGATATTTATTATTATTTTAGAATAGTTTATTATATTTTCAATGCTATCTTTTGATATTATTAATAATGATCCAAGCAAATCACTATTTATAACAATTGGTGTTAATACTATTCTACCTTCTACACATATATTATTAGTAATTTCATTATTTTTAATATTTGAGTCTATATATTGTTTTCTTTCTTTAATAATGTAATTATATTTTTCTAATAATTGTTCTTGATTTCTATTAATTATTTTATTGTTTACTATCAAATTAATATCATAATTCTGAAGTATATTAAAACAATTAATAATATCTATTATTTCATTTTCATTATTTCTTATATAAGAGTATTTTTCTAATATTATTTTTTCTCCATTTAAAAGAATTTGAAAATCATCACCTGGATATATATTTAAATGCTTTCTTAATTCTTTTGGGAGTACTATTCTACCAAGATCATCTATTTTTCTAATTATTCCAGTTTGATTCATGTAATCACCCTAATAATATTTTGATTACATTTTATGTTTTTATACTAAAAATTTCTGCTTGTAAATAACCTCTAATAATTCTTCAATATAATATAAATAATTTCGCTCTAGATTTGCTTTTAATAATGTAATAAATAATGTATTATTTTTATATGCAAAATTAAATTTTGTCGTAATCTTTGTAGATTCAATAAATAAATTTTCTACATTTAAAGTATTAAACACTTCTTTATTTATCCTTATAGTACATTTCAATTTATCATTTTCCAATATTTTACACATCGTTATAGCAAGTAGTTTTTCAATATATTTTTCATGAGCATATATTTTTAATTTTTCATTCGTTACACCAAATCTATCTTTTATTTCACTTAAAACATTATTTAGTTCTTTTCTATTTGTAATACCATTAATTTTTTTATGAAGTTCAATAATTATTTCACTTTCATCACTATATTCATTTCCGATATGTGTTTCTACATCAATTGGCATTACTTCATTCTCATCTTTTTCATCATCTAAATCTATTCCATTAACTTGTTCATTTATTAAGTCCATATACATATTAACACCAACAGAATCTATAAATCCTGCTTGTTCTTTTCCAAGTATGTCTCCAGCACCACGAATAGCTAAATCTCTTAATGATATTTTATATCCACTTCCTAGTTCAGTAAATTCTTTAATTGCTTCTAATCTTTTAATTGCGACACTATTAAGCACTTTTTCTTTTTTGTACATTAAATATGCAAAAGCAATTCTATCACTTCTACCAACTCTGCCTCTAATTTGATATAACTGACTCAATCCAAATCCATCGCTATCTATTACAATTATAGTATTTGCATTAGGAATATCTATGCCATTTTCTATTATAGTAGTGCTTACTAAAACATCATATTTTTTATTAGTAAAGTCATATACTATATCTTGCATCATATCTTTTGACATCTTTCCATGTGCATAGCAAAATTTTACTTCTGGAATTAGTTTTTGATACTTTGCAACTAACTCATTCATATTATTTATGTTATTATAAAGAATAAATGCTTGTCCACCACGTGAAACTTCTTTAAGTATTACTTCTCTTATTAACATTTCATTGTATTCTATTACATATGTTTGTACTGGATATCTATTTTTAGGCGCACTTTCAATCAATGATAAATCTCTAATACCAACAAGAGACATTTGAAGTGATCTTGGAATAGGTGTTGCTGATACTGATAAAACATGAACATTTGATTTTAATTTTTTTATTTTTTCTTTTTGTTCTACACCGAAACGATGTTCTTCATCTATAACTAAAAGGCCTAATTTTTTATATTCAACATCATTACTTAAAAGTCTATGTGTTCCAAAAATGATGTCTATTTTTCCATCTTTTAATCTTTTGAGTTTTTCTTGCACTTGATGATTTGTAAAATGTCTATTTACTATATCTATATTTATCCCATAATTTTTAAATCTTTCTTTAGCAGAATCATATTGTTGATGTGAAAGTAGTGTTGTTGGACATAAATATGCAACTTGCTTACCATTCATTATCGTTTTAAATATAGCCCTAAATATTACTTCCGTTTTTCCATAACCAGCATCTCCACATAGAAGTCTTTCCATTGGTCTGTTTCTTTCCAAATCTTTTTTAATTTCTTCAGAGCACTTTAATTGATCAGTAGTTTCTTCATATTGAAACTCTGATTCAAATATTGCTTGTTCTTCATCATCTTCTTTGAATCCTTCAACAGTTGCTTTATTTCTTTCTTTATATATTTTTAATAACTCTCCAGTTATATTTTTGATTCTCTCTTTAATTTTTAATTTTGTTTTAGTCCATTCAACACTATTTAGTTTATTAATTGTTGGATGAGCACCTTCTTTAGCTGAATATTTATATAATTTAGAAATATCTTCAACAGGCATATATAATTTATCATTACCTTTATATTGAATTAAAAGATAATCTTTCTTTAATCCATTTTTTTCAATAGTTGTAATACCCATATATATACCAATACCAGATTTTCTATGTACTACATAGTCTCCAACATTTATATTGTCTATTGAATTAATTCTGTTTCCGTAATCATTTCTTCTAAATGTATCTTTTTTATAAGTGTTTTCATATAAATCAAACTCAGAATAATAATATTTATTATCATAAATAAATCCGTGATTTAAATTATATTCTATTATTTTAATGGATTTATCATAATTATTAATTTCTTTATTTAATTGTTTATTTTTGCAATATATAATTCCTTTATTCTTTAATATATCTTTTAGAAATAATTCTTTATTTGAATTATAATTATCTATGCTTTTTGCTTCTATCTTAATATCTTTATCTTTATTATTAATAGTGTCTAAAAAAATATCAGTTTTTTTATTAACAAGATTTGATACACTGACAACCTCATCTTCAATATCTAAATATTTTAATTGAGGTTTAATCATTTTTTCTTGATTTAATAGTTGATGATAGTTATGGAACATTACTATTCCATCATCTAAGTAGTCTCTAATAGTTGAATTATTAGAACCAAAATCATCTTTTATTGAACATATTTCAATATCATTTATTTCATTAATTGTTTTTTGTGTTACTACATCAAAATGTTTAATTTTTTCAATTTCATCATCAAAAAATTCAATTCTTATTGGTTTATCTTCATTAATAGGAAACACATCTATAACAAATCCTCTAACAGAAAAATCAGAAGTATCATATACAACACTTTCTTTTTTATAACCAATTTCAAGTAATTTTTTAATTAAATCTTCTCTATTTAATTTATCACCAATTTTTAAATTAATTTTTTTAAGTTTATATTCATTTACATTTGGTATCTTTTTAATAAAACTATTTAAATGAACAATTATTATTTTTTTATTATTATCAGTAAACTTATTTAGTAAATTAGCCCTCATAAACAAAAATTCAGGAGAACTAGCTACTGCTTTTTTAGTCATAAAGTCATCTTCTGGAAATAAATATACTTCATCTATATAACTTTTTAATTCATTATATATTTCTGTCGCTTCATTTAATGTTGGAACAACTAATAAAATATTCTTTTTACAACTAAAAAATATATATAACATCATTTGGTTATATATTTCATTTTTACTAACGTATATCTTATGCAAGTCATTTATATTGAAATTAAACAAATCAAAACATAAACTATTTTTCATTGCTTTTATTATATTTCTCCATCAATTTATCTATATTATATATTGAAAAATCATCTATAACATTAGATATAGTAGGTAATTCTTTTTCAATTAAAGAATTATCTTCTTTAGAAAACTTTCCTAAAACATAATCCATTAATTCTATATTATTTTTTGAAATACCCATTCTTATTCTTTGTATATTTTCAGTTTTTAAATTATCTATTACATTTTTAATACCATTGTGGCCATTAGAGGAACCGCCTCTTCTAATTTT
>JAEEGL012757604.1_pt1 | contig 17747 bp, 16 predicted proteins | sample 9134231 | NCBI WGS metagenome assembly JAEEGL01 (sample SAMN16246548, study PRJNA631951) | gut metagenome | biome: gut microbiome; feature: rumen; material: fiber-attached | host: Bos | place: Iran: Karaj | collected 2018-10 | reverse complement strand
GCATAGGAATGAGCAGGGAATTCCAGAAACATCTCTTCGAGGCATGCTCAAGGGAAGACGACGATTATATCTCCAAATCCGAAGGCTCGGGGGTCGGACTTACGATCGCAAAGAAGGACATCGAAGCGATGAACGGAGATATCTCCTTCAAGAGCGAAAAGGGTCACGGAAGCGAATTCTGCGTAAAGATCCGCCTCGAGCTTCAGGAGAACAACGAGGATGAATATCATGACAACGAGGAGGCTTTCCGTCTGGATCTTCTCGACTTCTCCGGAAAGAGAGCCCTTCTTGTCGAGGACAACGATCTGAACGCAGAGATCGGAAGAGAGCTGCTTGAGATGGCGGGTCTCACGATCGAGAGAGCGGTGGACGGAGCGGATGCAGTAAATATGTTCACCACATCGCCTACCGGTCACTATGACATTATCTTTATGGATATCATCATGCCCGTTATGGACGGCTATAAAGCAACCACAGCCATCAGGGCATCGGGACGCGCCGACAGTTCGGAGGTGCCGATCATTGCGATGACCGCAAACGCTTTTGCTTCGGACATAAGAGAAGCCATGGAAGCGGGCATGAACGATCATATAGCAAAGCCCATTGACAATGAATATCTTGCCAAGGTACTGATCAAATATCTGGGAGACTGATCACATATATGAAAACAGTTATTACTTACGGAACATATGACCTTTTGCATGTCGGGCATATCAATCTTCTGCGCCGGGCAAAGGAACTGGGCGACTACCTGATCGTCGGCCTCTCGACCGACGAATTCAACGCGGGAAAGCACAAGGAAGCATATCACAGTTACGAGGACAGAAAAATAATCCTCGAATCCATAAAATATGTGGACAAGGTGATACCCGAGGAGAACTGGGAACAGAAGATAAAGGATGTCATTGACAATAAAGTGGACGTATTTGTGATGGGAGATGACTGGAAGGGAAAGTTCGACTTCCTGAAGGAATACTGTGAAGTCGTTTATCTGCCCAGAACGGTCGGAATTTCCACCACGAAGATCAAGAGCGACCTCCATGGTTGAAAAAACACCCTGATTATTTAAAAATATTTTATTATTTTCGCTTAAGTTTTCTCATCACCCTTCCGATATATAAGGTAGGAGCTGTGAGAAGTCCTAAAAGTAATGCAAAATAAAAAAGATCATGGAGGATGATACAATGAGAATTGATGCAATGTCTGGAATAGCTCAGATTTATCAGGCAAACGGCAAAATGAAAAAGGTTGATTCCGCCACAGCAATGTCAAAGGACAGTGTTCAAATTTCCGGTTTCGGTCGTGATCTGCAGATCGCCAAAGAGGCAGTTGCAGCAACGCCCGATGTAAGAGAGGACAAGGTAGCTGAGATTAAAACGGCTATGGCGAACGGGACATACAATGTTCCCATGAGTGCGCTTGCTGATAAGCTTTTGGCGCAGTCTGAGCAGTCAATCAAGTTTTGATCGGAGTGTAAAGGATAATTAAATTGGTTACAGCGCGCGGGATTTGGATCGCAGGTCCGGGTTCCGCGTGTTCCAAGTTTTAGGGAGATTTTATGGCCGGACTTATGGATGAGCTCATCGCAACACTGACTGATGAGTTACAAATATATAATGACCTGATCCCGCTGGCACGGAAGAAAACACCGGTAATCATAGAAAATGATACGGAAAGGCTGGCAGAGATCACCGAAGAAGAGCAGCGTGCCGTTGAGAAACTCATGGTCCTTGAGAAAAAACGCGAAGGCATAATGGCCAATATGAGGATCGTGCTCAACAAAAAAGGCTCGGCTCTCAAGCTCGAGGAACTTATCGAACTTACGGAAAAGCAGCCCGAAACAAGAAACTGTCTTATCGGGCTTAAGAGATCCCTTAAGGAAACTCTGGATACACTAAAGACCATAAACGATAAAAATACAAGACTTATTCAGGAGTCTCTTGAGATCTCCGAGTACCATCTGAATATGATAAGATCATCCAGAACGTACATCGGAAACAATTATACGAGAAGGGCCGGACACTTTGGACAGTTCGACAATTCCATGCTTGCCGTGGGAACCTTCGATGCGAAAAACTGAAGACAGAAGTCCGGAGACGGGTTATGCGATCCGTCCCCGGGCTTTTTCTTTTTTTTCTTTTTAATGTAAGGATTTAACTTCTCCGAGCCGATAAATAAAGAAGAAATATATTATACGTAATCATTTGAGAAGGAGGAAAGGTCAATGAGTTTAATGTCAGCAATGTATACCGGCGTTTCGGGACTCACCGCGAACCAGCGCGGACTTACCGTTGCGGGTCACAACCTTTCCAACGTCGAGACCGAAGGATATGTGCGCCAGCAGATGGAGACCACCGACTCCTTTTACAGAACGGTGGGAAGAACCGGAAAAGCGCTGCTCCAGTGCGGTCATGGAACTACGGTCACTTCCACCAAGCAGGTCAGAGACCGTTTCCTCGACAAGACATACAGAGAAGAACTCGGACGTCAGAACTATTATAAGCTTCAGTATGAATCCACGGGCGAGGTCGAAGATATCTTCGGAGAGACCGAAGGCGTTCCTTTCCAGGATTCGCTTGAGGAAGTATGGGTGGCTCTGCAGGAAATGTGCAAGGAGCCTGACAGCATAGTTACACGTTCCAGCTTTGTTCAGACAGCGGTAAGCTTTATAGACAGGGCGGAAAAAATCTATAAGCAGATAAGCGATTATCAGATAAGCCTTAATACCCAGGTTAAGAATTATGTTAACCGCATAAACGAGATCGGGCAGGAGATATTCGATCTTAACCACAAGATACAGACGGTTGAAGCGGCGGGCTTTGAGCACGCAAACGATATGAGGGATGCGAGGAACCTCCTTCTGGATGAACTGTCCGGACTTGTAAAAGTCAGCTATAAGGAAGATATGACAGGCGTGCTGACGGTTTATGTCGAGGACTACGCACTTGTTACCGAGGATCTGATCTATCCGATCGACACAAGACCGATAAACGATCAGACCACGATGATAGAGCCCTATTGGGTAAATTACGATTCGGTCGATCTCTTCAACTTTGACAGAGTTCCTTCTTCCGAAGCGGATACCGATATAGGCGCATTGAAGGGCCTGCTGATAGCGAGAGGCCAGAAGGTCGGAAGATATACCGATATGCCGGTTAAGCCCACGGAAGAGGAATATACCGATGAAACGGGCTGGTTCGACAGCAATTCATACAGAAGAGCAATGTCCGACTATGAGAAGAACGTCGAGCAGTACGAGATAGAGGTTGAAAGTTCGGTCTGCGTAAGCCTTCAGGTACAGTTCGACAACCTGATCCACGGAGTGGTAACGACGATAAACGATATCCTCTGCCCCAATAAGGAAGTGGAACTCACTGACGGATCAAAGATACTGATCTTTGATGAGGAAAATGCTCCCGTGGGTATGGATGAGTTCGATACACCCGGCGAGGCTCTCTTTAACAGAAAGTCGATGAAGCGATATGAGAGCAAGTTCGTTGACATAGTAAACGATGACGGAACGGTCGAGCACAAGGAAGCATGGGTATATAATCAGGAAGACCCAAGCAACAACTACTCGCTCTTCACGATCGGCGAGATAGTCGTAAACGACCTCACATTGAAAAATCCCTCTTTAATTCCGCTTTCGGACAATAAGGGAACCGGAGAGTTCAGCATAGATCTTTGCGAATCTCTCCTCAGCGCATGGCAGGCGGATTTTGATACCATATCCCCCAGCGACTATTCAAAGCAGAATTTCAACAGTTATTATACCGAAATGATCGGTCTCCTCGGAGCAAACGGTCAGAGATACAAGAATGTTTATGACAGCCAGGAAAACCTGGTGAACAGCGTCGAGAACCAGCGTCAGGGCGTGCATGCGGTGGATTCGGATGAGGATCTCACCAATGTCATCAGATATCAGCAGGGCTATAACGCCAGCTCACGTTTTATGAACGCGGTAAACGAAATGCTTGAGAAATTGATAGAAACACTCACCTGATAAGAGAAAGGATGGAAAAACGGTATGGCTTCAACATTTTTCGGACTTACAATAGGAACCTCCGGACTGTTTGCCGCAAAGACGGGACTCAATACCACGGCGCATAACGTATCGAATATCGAAACACCCGGATATACAAAACAGACCGTTTCCCAGAGCGCAAGCCGCGCCATTTCCACATTCAACGCATACGGTATGCTCGGTACCGGTGTTACGGTCAATTCGATAGATCAGAACAGAAGCACCTATTATGATGAGAAGTACCGCAATAATAATTCCGAAAACGGACTGTATAGCCAGCGCTACTACTTCATGAAAGAAGTGGAAGGCTATATGAACGAGATTGAGCTCGAGGGCTTTACCACATCCTTTGACAATATGTACAATTCCCTTCAGGAGCTTTCAAAGGATGCTTCGAGCATGACCGTAAGGACACAGGTCACAAACTATGCCCAATCCCTTTGCGAGTATTTCAATTCCTTATATACAAATCTTCAGAGCATTCAGGACGAATGCAACTACGAGATCAAGAACCAGGTTCAGAAGGTCAATTCTATCGCGACACAGATCGCAACATTGAACAAGCAGATAAACACCGTTGAGATCGGCGGCGAAAACGCAAACGACCTGAGAGACCAGAGAAACCTTCTGGTGGATGAGCTTTCCGAGATCATAAACGTTGAAGTTACCGAAAGAGAGCTTGGCAGCGAAGGTCTTAAGGCATTCGTGGTAAAGGTTGACGGTAATACTCTTGTGGATACATATGAGACAAATTCCCTGAGCGTAATTCCGAGGACCGATAAGAAGAACCTCTGCGATATGGACGGTCTTTACGATCTTTACTGGTCAAACGGCGATATGCTTCACCCGAACAGCGGCACGATGGTCGGAAGCCTCAAGGCCCTTTTCGAAGTAAGAGACGGCAACAACCTCGAGGACCTGAGAGGTACGATCGATGAGGTGCTCACCGGCGAGACACAGATCAAGCTCACAAATACCACTATCAATAATGTGGCGGATCTGAACATTCCCCCTTCGGGAATCATAAACATCGGTAACGGCGAATACAAGTACGATTCTTTTGAGGTCAGGGTGGACGAAGACGGAAAGTATGAATACGTTTTCCAGCTTGCAGAGCCTGCAAGACGTGAATATGCGGCGGGATCGACTGCAAATGTCGGAAGCAAGATCGACTACAAGGGCATACCTTATTATATGGCACAGCTCAACCAGTTCATCAGGACCTTCGCGGAAAACTTCAACAATGTTCACCGTCAGGGACAGAGCCTTGACAGCGACACCGACATATCCTTCTTCTCGGCTGTCAATGTGGTGACAGGAGAAGAGTACAACCTCGGTTCCTTCAACAACACCGACAAGACCGACGTTGTTCTTGTTACATCGGACACTACCGAAGAAGATACTTCTTATTATATGCTGACCGCCCAAAATTTCAGGGTACGCAGCGTGGTAATGGACAATCCTTCGATGCTTGCAACGACCGCAAACCTTGTGGACGGCGTAAGCGGAAATGATATAGTTGAAAAACTCATAGCCTTAAAGGGCGATGTGAACATGTTCAAACAGGGCGATCCGGCATCCTTCTTAAGCACACTCGTTGCCGAGATCGGTATCGACACAAAGGCATGCAAGGACAGCTCCGAGAGCCAGAAGGATATCCTTAAATCGGTATCCAACCAGAGACTTTCGGTTTCGGGCGTCGATTCCGACGAAGAGGCCATGTCACTCGTAAGATACAAAGAGGCGTATAACTTAAGTGCAAAGGTCATCTCCGTAATGAAGGAGATATACGATAAATTAATAAATGAGACCGGCGTTTAAGTTTTAAGGGCCGAATGCCGATAAATCCATATAGATACTACCGGATCGGAAAGGAGACAAGATCATGAGAATTACAAACAAGATGATGACAAACAATGCTTTGTACAACATCAACACTAACAAGAATCTCCTTGATCTGCTTGAAAAGCAATACTCTTCGGGAAAAAAGATCACAAGACCTTCGGATGATCCCATAATTGCCGTAAGAGCCCTTAAGTTCAGGACAAACCTTACTGAGATCGAACAATATACCGAAAAGAACATCCCAGACGCCTTAAACTGGATGGAAGTTACGGAAGGCGCACTTGATACGATCAACTCGATAATCTCGCAGATGAACACATACTGCAACCAGGGAGCCAACGACTATATGACGGCGGAAGACAGAAACTCCATCGTCATAAACCTTCAGCAGTATGCAAAGCAGCTTTACCAGGAAGGCAATACGAACTATGCTGGAAGATATGTTTTCTCGGGTTACAAGACGGACACACCGCTTGTTTTCCAGGAGGACACGCAGGATACGGTCTATTCCATCACGGAAGAGCATACCGGAAACGATCTCGAAATGGTAACGGTCATTTCCGGAGGCATTAAGATAGATGACCTGAACATTTCAAGTGACAGTTATGCATCGGACTGGGATGCAAAATATCCGAATATGCCGTCCACAAAGAGCGTGTACCGTATGACACTCGCATACAACGAGCTGGACGATGTACTCCCGGTCATCACATACACAGAGGCTTCGGGAAGTGAGAGAAGCACGCTGAACGGCTCTAATTTCGCAACGACGGGCCTTACGGTCAATTCGAGATCGGTTTCCGACTCGGATGCATACACGGTTGCGGATGAGGAAGTGAATTTCATCAGAGAGACCGGAGAGCTCATCCTCGGCAAGACCGTATATGAGCAGATGCAGAAATCATCCGACATCAAGGTCACTTTTGAAAAGACTAAATTCGAACAGAACGACTTAAGGCCCGAACATTATTTCGATTGTGTAACAAAGGAACTTGCAACGGGCAAGGAAATTACTTATACTAAAAAGGAACAGAACATCCGTTATGAAGTGAATTTCAATCAGAAGCTCACCATTAACACCCAGGGCTGCGATGCTTTCTCCACCCGCATCGATAGAACGATCTCGGAGATAACGGATGCGGTTCAGGCAGTTGCCGACATAGAGGATCAGCTTGCCAAGGTCGACAAGATGCTGGCGGACACCAGATATTCGGACGACCGCATAAAGAAACTCAAGGAGATCAGGGAGCAGCTCGAATCCGAGTACACCTTACGCACATCCCTTATGACGGATGCCTTCCAGAGAGGCATAACGATCACCGCCAAGGAGCAGGAAAACACAAACGTATGCGTTGCGGACCTCGGCGGACGTTACAAGCGACTGCTTCTTACACAGAGCAGACTTGAAGATCAGGCTACCGAATACGAAGAGCTTCTTTCGGAAAACGAAGACGCGGATCTTGTCGATACAATAGTTAAATACCAGTCCGCAAGGACGGTTTACGACTCATCGCTGAATGCGACTTCACAATTGGTAAAATCTTCGCTTTTAGATTATATTTCATAGAAAGCCAAAACAGGAGGATTTACAAATGCTTGTTAAAACACGTTACTTTGGAGAAGTGGAACTTGATGACAGCAAGATTCTTACATTTGATCGCGGTCTCATCGGTTTTGAAAATCTCCGCAGATTTACCCTCATTTACAATAATGAGAAAGGGCAGGATACTTCGATAGAGTGGCTGCAGAGCGTGGAAGATCCCGCTATGGCACTGCCGGTCATTATGCCCTCCACGGTGCTTACGGATTACAATCCCGAAGTTGAGGATGAGCTTCTTGCGCCTCTGGGAGAGTTCGGACCCGACAATGTCTGCATCTTTGTAACTCTTACCGTTCCTGCAGATATCACCAAGATGTCCATAAATCTAAAGGCTCCCATCATCATAAATTCCGAGACAAGGAAGGGCTGCCAGGTCATCGCCGAAAGCGATCATCCGGTCAAGTTCAACATTTATGATGTGATCCAGAAAAGAAAAGAAGAAAAGGGGGAGTAAACAATGCTGGCTTTATCAAGAAAAACAGGCGAATCCATCGTCATTGGAAATGATATAGAAATCACTGTTCTCGAGATCAGAGGCGACCAGGTCAAGCTGGGTATCAATGCTCCTAAATCCGTTCCCATTTACAGAAAAGAGATCTACGTACAGATCCAGGAAGCAAACAAGGAAGCTGTAAAGGAAACGCTCAAACCGGAAGATCTTGCAAAACTTTTATGATTCATTTACCGAACGGGACATTTAAGTGCCCCGTTCTTTTTATATTTTATAAAAACTTTATTTTTATTCGTTAACATTCCGCGGGGATATGTCGATACAATATACAGAGAGAAGAATGGACATGAAGACCATGAAATATTACGGAGGGAGAAGAGATGGGAATCGATAAGATAGCAACGAACAATCAGGTTTACGGCGGTAAAGCAGCTGCCAAGATAACGGTAAATGTTCCGGAAAAGATACCGGCAAAAGCGCCCGCGCCGGAGCAGGCCCCCAAGCATGAGGCCAAGATCAAAGAACCTGCTTCCCCCGTAAAGAAAAGAGCGGACGCTGAACAAAAGATAGAGGAACGAAACGAGGCGTTCATAGAAGAGAACAAAAAAGTCAAGAACGCCATCGCCGAGGTGAACAGGAAAATGAATCAGAAGACACGCTGTGAGTTTTCCTATCACGAGGATACCAAGAGAGTATCCATTAAGGTGATCGACTCCGAGACCGAAGAGGTCATCAGAGAGATCCCTCCCGAAGAAACCCTGGATATGCTTTCCAAGATGTGGGAAGTGGCAGGGATATTGATAGATGAGCACAGGTAACAGATCATCCTGCTCGCAAGGAAGCGGCACAAAGAAAACAAAAAGGAATTTGGAGGTAAAGATATGGGTATCGGATTATCGGGAATGATATCGGGACTGGATACCGACGCCATTGTTGAGGCAATGGTCGGTGGACAAACGGCGAAGAAAACCAAAGTTGATAACAAAATAACCCTGAATAAGTGGACCACCAATGCCTGGTCGGATCTCAACAAAAAGATCTATTCCTTCTATACGGAGTATGCATCCAAGCTTCGTCTGAAGAGCGCATATCAGACCAAAACGGCTGAAAGCTCAAACGACACGAAGCTGAAGGCGACCGCGGCATCGGGAGCGGCTATCGGACAGCATAGCGTAAAGATCATGTCCGTTGCAAGCTCACAGTATGTAACCGGCGCTAAGGTCGGAACCGGAAAGTACACATCCGAGACGAGACTTGCTCAGCTTGAAGCGGAGAGCGGTCACAGGATCAAGGGACAGACCATCACATTTACAGGTAAAGCCGGAACCGACGAAGAAAAGTCAGTATCCATCACCGTTGATGAGAATACCAAGATCAAGGACGTTATAAGCAAAGCAAGAGAAGCGGGCATAACAGCAAGCTATGATACGAACCAGGGCAGGTTCTTCTTTAGCTCCGCAGACAGCGGCGAAGAAAACAAGTTCACCATCACAGCCCAGGGCGCATCGGACGGATATGCAGACGCAAGAGATGCTCTTAAGTCGATCATCGACAGAGATACCGTGAACGGTATGAGCGAGCAAAAACGCGACAGTTACAACAGCGCGATCAATACGATACTTGCGGCTACCAAAGAGGATCTTGAGGCAGTCCTGAATACGTATTTCGATCCGTCAACGGCAACAGAGAGCCAGACGGAACTCTACAACGCAATGCAGCAGATAAAGAAGATCAATTCCGAGATTTCCGGATATACATCCCCGGAAAACAACGATCAGATAAATGCATTCTATGACAGCCTTGTTCAGAAGGTTACGGACGTAAAGGACAATATAGACGGCGCGGATGTTCCCGTATCACTGGCAGCCCTCGGACTCGGAAACGGTATCGACGGCAGCGCAGTAAGTGAAAACGGCAAAGGAAGTCTCGTGGTTACACAGGCGAGAAGTGCGGAAGTTGTTATCGACGGAGCCACAATGACATCCGCGACCAACAGTATCACCGTTAACGGACTTACACTTAATCTTTTGAATACGACCTACAACGAATCCACATCGAGCTACGATGAGATCACGGTAACGGTCGGAAAAGATACCTCTTCAACATATGATCTGGTAAAGAACGCAATTAAAGAATACAACAACCTCTTAGAGGAAATGGGAAAATACTATTATGCCGATTCCGCAAGAGGATATGATCCTCTTACGGCTGAGCAGAAGGAAGCAATGACCGATGAGGAGATCGAGCAGTGGGAAAGCAAGATCAAAGGATCCCTCTTAAGAAGAGATACCACTCTCGGAAGCCTCATGACTGCTATGAGAACTGCTCTTCAGGGGACCTATAAGGATGAAGAAGGAAAAGAATATTCACTTTCGACCTACGGCATCGTTACCGGTAACTATACGGAACGCGGAAAGCTTCATATCCTCGGTAATTCGGAAGACCCCATATATGCGGCCGATACGGACAGACTGCAGGCAGCACTGAACGAAGATCCCGACAAGGTAATGAACGCACTCAGCGGAATCTTCTCGAACCTTTATTCGACACTCAGCGACAAGAGCGCAAAGACAAGCATATCAAGCGCGCTGACATTCTATAACGATAAGCAGTATTCCAAGGATCTGGACAGATACCAGAAGGATCTGGACAGTTTGAACAAGCGCATAGATACAATGAAAGACAAGTACTACAAGCAGTTCACCGCAATGGAAAAAGCAATGGCAACATTACAGAGCAAGTCGTCCTCGCTGGCGCAGATGCTCGGCACATCAGTACAGTAGTTTGAAAAACGAAACAAACCATTTATCGGAGGTAAAATACTATGGCAATGAACGCAGCAACACTCTATCAGGGAACCAAGGTTAACACCGCTTCACCCGCGGAACTCACACTTATGCTCTATGAAGGAGCGATCAAGTTCTGCAATATCGCACTTCTCGGCTTTGAAACACATGACTATGAGAAGGTGAACAACAATATCATTAAGGTTCAGAACATCATCACCGAGTTCAGAGCTACTCTTGATTTCAAGTATGAGACCGCAAAGGACTTCGATCTCATCTATGAATACATCAACAATCTTCTTGTTCAGGCTAACATCAAGAAGGAAAGAGAAAGCCTTGACAAGGCTCTCGGCCAGATCCGTGAGATGAGAGACCTCTGGAAAGAGATCATGAAGCAGAATCATATGTATGTTCGCTAAAAGCGGAACGGAGAGAAGATGGAAGATAATCTTGATCTTGGCGGATATCTCGGCATGATGCTGGATGTCCTCGAAAGAAAGAAAAGGGTCCTTGACAGCATATATGAGGCTACAAAGGATCAGGAAAACGCCCTCAGGGCCGATGAGATCGACGAAAAGGCTTTCAATGCCGCAATAGACAAAAAGACGGAGCTCATCGACAAACTGAATGAGATGGACGAAGGTTTTCAGAAGTTATATGACAGAATCTCCCGGAAAATATCAGAAAAGGGTGAGGAGCATGCGGATGTGATCCGTAGGCTCCAAACTTTAATTCAGGAGCTTACGGATCTCAGCGTAAGTGTTTCATCCCTTGAGAAAAAGAACAAGGAGACTCTTGACAAGCGTGTCGATGAAATACGCAAGGGAAAGAAGAACTTCAAGGTAAGCCGCCAGACCGCGGACAAGTATTACAAGAATATGAACGGTCTTAATGCGGTAACACCCGTCTTTTTGGATGAAAAGCACTGAGAGAGCTCTTTGTAAGGATTTACAGGAAGGAGATGCCATGAATATCAGAAAATTGATTTCACGGGTACTCGCGGTAACGGTCATTGTTGCGATGATAACCGCTCCGGCATTTAATATCGGTGTCTTTGCTGCGGGAAACGGCCCGTCCATACCGGCTTCTTCGATCATCATCGACTACGATTATGAGTCGGTGATCATAGATGAGACTGCGTTGGACGAAGACAAGCGGGACAGCGAGATATATTTCGTAGATGTCTATACCGCCGATGTTTCAAAATGGTATGCCTGCAAGATGCAGGACGGTATGGCCCGTTTTGACATATCATGGGCAAGATCGAATGCCGATGTGAAGATATACATAACCGGAGATGTCAACAACAGGGTCACCAGCACGGTCATAAAGTGGCAGGATACCCTGAGCGTTAGGTTTACGGGATCATTGCTGAACACTGACATTACCGATGCCGAAAAATGGAAGCGGAAGTATTCGGAAGACGCATACAAGGATCACTTTGACGATGATACCGGATATTTCATCTTTTCCAGAAAGATAAACAACAGGGAAGAGACCTATCTCGACCTTGAGAATATAGAGTGGCGTAAAGGAAACAGCGGAAACTGGCATGATTATTCCGAATTGGAGCCCGCCGAGATGGAGATCAAGGGCGGAATACTCGAATTCAGGATCAGGTCGGAGAGCCAGTCTGCAGGCACGGCAGGCAGAAGGTATTCTTCCGTTGCGAGATATACGCTTACCAAAGTGGTTCCGGGACCCAATATTTCCGTTATCACTTCGGACGGTACAATAAACCTGAAGAACGGATACGAATATTCTCTTGACGGCGAAGAGTGGACGCTGATACCGATATATGCCACCAATGCCACAACGGATAAGGCTACCGTTTCGGCAGCGGAAAAGGGCGCGGCGATCGAAGCCATATCCACATCTGTCAGGACTACAAGATTCCTTGCTCAGGAGGCTCTCGGACTTATCAGCTCCGCACCGATAACGCAGTCTAAGATGCTTTATGTAAGGACGGCCGCTAACCAGAGAGCGGCGGCGAGCAGGATATCGGAGATTACGATCCCGATCACCGGGGAGCTTTCCGATGAAGAATTTGCAAAAATTACCGTTGATTACGTTTCCTCGAAGTCAGGTAACGGCGGTATTCAGATAGATAATGCCAATGATGCGGATTTCCAGGTGGCTGTAATAACACCTGTGGAAGCCACAAGGCTTAAGCTTTCCAACTTCCCTGCGGCAGGCGCCACCGTAGATAGCAGTCTGTTCACGAACCTTCCGGTAACAAGCCTTCAGTGGACAACACTTAAGGGCAACAGCTACACAAAGATCGCCTACAGCAGAGCGGTAAGCGGCTCGATAGTTATTGTCCGCAAGATGGGTACAAAGGATGAACTTCCTTCACCCTACAGGATATGCGAGAAGAGCCTGGATTATTCCGAAGCGCTTACTTTCGCGTCCATTGCCGGAACCGCAAAGCTCGGCTACACTTTGACCGCAAACACCAGCTCCAACCTCGGAGCAAAGGTAAATTCCAATCCCGGAGCTTTCACATTCAAATGGGAATACGCAAACTCCAAGAATGCGACCGAATGGACCGAGATCGTGGGCGTAGGAAGTTCAAGAACCTTAAGCATATCCGACGATGTGCCCGAAGGATCGACCGATCCTTCAGTATATTCCCAGACCCACCTCAAGTATGTGAGAGTAAACATTACATACAACGGAAAGACCGTGACCAGCGCGGCTGTGGGATTTGTAAACTAAACAATGATTAAGGGACCAGCGTGGAGTATCACGTTGGCCCTTTTTTTAAAATAATACCTTGACACGCGATATACTTCGTGATACGATGTATATCGCAAGGCGAGGGAAGAAGACCCCGAACCGGAAAAGAAACGGAGGCAGCGTATGGATATACAGCTAAAGAGAGGCCTGCTGGATGTATGCGTGCTTGCGGCGATAAAGAACGAAGAATCATACGGCTATAAGATAATAAAAGATATGAAGCCATATGTGGAAATGTCCGAGTCGACGCTGTACACCATACTGAAGAGGCTTGAAAGCGCCGAAATGCTTACTGTGCGAAGTGCGGAGCATGAAGGCAGGCTTCGTAAGTATTATAAGATCACCGAAGCCGGACTCGGAAGGATAGAAGAGTTCAAAAGCGACTGGACTGAGATCGAATCGATCTATCAATTTGTAACAAGGGAGTAAATAGTCAGGAGGAGATTTTAAAATGACCAAACAGGAATTTTTAAGTTCGTTGAAGAACGGACTGGCGGGAGTGCCGCAAAAGGATGTGGCTGAGAGGCTGGATTTCTATGATGAAATGATCGATGACGGAATGGAAGACGGACTCAGCGAAGAAGAAGCGGTCGCAGCGGTAGGCGATGTCAATGAGGTGATAAGTCAGATCATCGAAGGCACATCGCTTGTGAAGCTGGTAAAAGAGAGAGTAAAACCCGGACATAAATTAAGAGCTTGGGAAATAGTCCTTCTGATACTCGGCTTCCCGCTGTGGTTCCCTTTGGGACTTGTGGCCTTGATCCTTTTGCTTGTGGCATATATCCTGATATGGGTAGTATTTGTTGTGATCGTCGTGACGGATCTTTCACTTGCATTATCTTTCGCGGGCGGACTTGCGGTGGCAGGCCTCAATATGCATATCGGAAATACGGTATTCGGCATATCTATGATCGGCTTCGGCCTGATGGCTGCAGGATTTGCAATCCTGCTGTTCTATGGCTGCAAGGGCTTCTTCGGTCTCAGTGTTAAGGCCGGAAAAGGTATGATCAGAAAAATTAAATCATGGTTCATCACAAAGGAGAGATAAATTATTATGGAAATGAGAAAAATGTTTGCAATTGCAGGTCTTTTAATCCTGGTGGGAATAATCATTGTCATTGTAACGCTCGGAACGCACAAGTGGAGCTTCGTATCATCGAGCGGGGAGACGGTTACGGCCGAATACGAGTTTGACGGTAAGATCGAAGATATAAATATAAACGTGGGCACTACGAATGTGGTATTTGAAAAGTCGGATAATAACAAATGCAAGGTGGTCTCCGTTGAGCGGGAAGAAGAAAAACATATAGTGACAGAGGAAGACGGAACGCTTTCGATCATATATAAGGATTACAGAAAGTGGTATCAAACGGTAGGCATATCATTCGGACCCTCTCTTAAGGTTACGGTATATCTTCCCGAAAAAGAGTACAGAAATCTTGATGTCCATGCTTCCACCGGAAACGTAAAGATACCCGGAGACTTTGAATTTAAGGAAGCAAATATCGGGGTAAGTACCGGCAATGTGTATTATGAGGCATCTGCAAAGGGGATCGTAAATCTCTCTGCCAGCACAGGAAATGTTTTCGTAAAAGACATAAAAGCTTCGGAAATGTCCGTTACAACCTCAACGGGAAGAATAGAGGCTACAGGAGTAGAACTGTCAAAAGATCTGTATTTAAAGGTCAGCACAGGAAGAACCGAACTCAATGATGTAAAGTGCGCGGATTTTAAGAGCGAAGGCAGCACCGGTAAGTTTGAAGCGGAAAAACTGATCGCTTCGGGTAACCTTAATATAAAGAGAAGCACCGGAAACGTAAGGCTTGAAAACAGCGACGCTTTTGCGGCATATATTGTAACCGACACCGGCGATGTGAGCGGCTCTTTCCTTACGGAAAAGGTATTCATCACATCCAGCGATACGGGCAGGATAAGCGTACCGAAGACGATAACGGGCGGAAGGTGCGAGATCACCACGGATACCGGTAACATTACCTTTAAATAGTGTTTGGTCATTGCGGGAGACATCGGAGAGATCCGGTGTCTCTTTGCGTATATATGCATTGTTTGGTTTGACTATCTTCCGATTAAGATTTATGATTAGATAAAGCAATTTCCTATATGTGGGAGGTATATATGCTGTATAAGAATGATGAGGAATTAAAGAGAGAAGTGTTTGAAAACCCGGGACCGGAATACAGAGGAACGCCGTTCTGGGCATGGAACACGAAGATGACAAAGGAAAAAGTGAAGTTCATGACCGAAGTCCTTAAGGATATGGGCATGGGCGGCGCACATCTGCATTCCAGGATCGGGATGAACAATGTATATCTGAGCGAGGAGTTCATGGATCTGATAAAGACAGCCCATGAGGAATTTAAGGAAAAGGGCATGCTTACTTGGCTCTATGATGAGGATAAGTGGCCCTCGGGCTACGCGGGGGGTTATGTGACCAAGGACCACAGGTTCAGGGAAAGATTTCTGGTCTTTTCCGTAAATGAAGATCAGGATAAGGAAAGAGCAGGGATCAAGCCTCATTACGGCTCCTGGGCTACTCCTATTCGGGGAGACAGAAGCAAATTTCTTGCAAAGTATGAAATAAGACTAAATAATGGTTACCTTTCCTCCTACAGAAGACTCCGGAAGGATGAGGAGGCCGCACCCGGAACCATAGTCAGATACGCTTTTTCGGAAGTCTGCGGCGACAACCCGTGGTTCAACAACCGGTCATATGTAAACGTTTTGGACAAGTCTGCCATAGATGAGTTCATAAGGATCACCCACGAAAAGTATTATGCGGAACTCGGAGAAGATTTCGGTAAGGACATACCTGCCATATTCAGTGATGAGCCCCAGTTCCCTTCAAAGGAAAGACTGGGGTATGCCGATGATGACAGAACGGTGACTCTGCCCTACTCCAACGACTTTGAAGAGGATTTCGAAAGAAGATACGGCTGCAGCCTTCTGGATCACCTTCCGGAAATCTTTTGGGAATTGGAAGATGGAAAATACTCTGAAATCAGATATAAATTCCATGATTTTGTATGCGAGCGCTTTGTGGAAGCCTTTGCGGACAATATCGGAGACTGGTGCAGAAAACACAGCATATTGTATACGGGTCATATGATGGAAGAGCCTTGGCTTCAGTCCCAGACCGCGGTTTTGGGTGAAGCAATGCGCTCCTACAGGGGCTTTGACATACCGGGTATTGATATGCTCTGCGACAGAAGAGAATTTACAACGGCAAAGCAGGCAGAGAGCGCGGCTCATCAGATCGGTGCTCCGGGCGTTATGAGCGAGCTTTATGGCGTTACGGGTTATAACTTTGATTTCAGAGGTCACAAGCTCCAGGGAGACTGGCAGGCGGCTCTCGGCGTAACTGTGCGCGTTCCGCACCTCACATGGACCTCCATGGCGGGAGAAGCAAAGAGAGATTATCCCGCGTCCATCGGTTATCAATCGCCCTGGTATAAGGAATATAAATATATCGAGGATTACTTCGGAAGGCTGAACACGGCTCTTACAAGAGGCACACCTGATGTGCGCGTGGCTGTGATCCATCCCATAGAATCCTTCTGGCTCCTGTGGGGAACCGAAGAACAGACCGGAGAATTGAGACGGCAAAAGGACGAAGAATTTAAAAATATTACCGAATGGCTTCTTCTCGGTCTCATGGATTTTGATTTTATCTCCGAAGCACTGCTTAAGGATTTTGAGAACGGGATCGAGGACGGAAAGTTCAAATGCGGAAAGATGAGATATAACGCTGTTGTCGTTCCGAACCTCATCACCATAAGAAGCAATACATTGAAACTTCTTAAGAAATTTGCATCTGCCGGCGGACTTGTGGTGGTAGCAGGGAATATGCCTTCTTATGTAGACGGGAAAGAGGACACGACACGGGAGGCGGAGTGCGACCGTTTTGTAAAGGTGGGCTTCGACAGATATTCGATACTTTCTGCGCTTAAAGACATGCGTATCGTGGATATCCGAGATGAGCGCGGGATACCCGTTACCGATCTCGTATATCAGATGCGAAAGGAAGAGGACTGCAGCTGGCTCTTTGTAGCTCATGCCTTCAGAAACGAACCTGTAGATATTCCGAGAACGGAGCATAGAACAATTGAGATCAAGGGCATGTACATGCCTATGCTTTATGATGCACTGACAGGGGAGATAAGGAAAGCGGAGTTCAGGACGGAAAAGGGAAAGACCTTTATAAAGAAGGACATATATGCCCAGGACAGCCTTCTTTTTAAACTCATCCCCACAGACGAGGAGACGTCTTTCTCAGAGGAAAAG
>JAEEGL011156455.1_pt1 | contig 17747 bp, 11 predicted proteins | sample 9134231 | NCBI WGS metagenome assembly JAEEGL01 (sample SAMN16246548, study PRJNA631951) | gut metagenome | biome: gut microbiome; feature: rumen; material: fiber-attached | host: Bos | place: Iran: Karaj | collected 2018-10 | reverse complement strand
ATTATTGGGCACTCAGAGAGGAGGTATCTTTTTCATGGAGACGATAAGATGATTGCCAAAAAGGTAGAGGCGGCCGTCCGCAATAAGATTACGCCGATTCTTTGTATTGGTGAGACGGAGTCCGAGCGGGCTGTTAATGAGACTGCGGATGGGATTCGTGATCAGTTGCTAGGGGGCTTAAGAGAGGTATCAGAGGAGGACGTCGCCAATGTGATTGTGGCTTACGAGCCGGTCTGGGCGATTTCTTCGGCAAAATCTGCCAAGTTGGCTTCACCAGATGATGTAGCAGAGGTGGTGAAATTGATAAGGGATACGATTAGCGAGGTTTATGGTAAAGAAACGGGCGAGAATATCGCTGTAATGTTTGGTGGTAGCGTAAATCCATCTAATGCTGGCGCTTATCTGACGGTGCCGGGTGTAAACGGGCTATTGGTGGGGAGTTCGTCGTTGATTCTTAGTGAATTTACTGATATAATTGATATAGCTAAGAGAGTGAGGGCATGAATAAAAAATATATAGATTTTGTACCGGCAAAGAGGGCCAACAAGGCCATTGATTCTGCTCGGCAAGAGGATGAGTCCAGTGTGCATGTCAAAATTGGTGCTCCCGTGAAAGCATCTGTGGCAGCGCCTGTATCTGAGATTTCCGAGGGGGTTTTTGAGGAAACTTCTGTAGAGGAGGTGGGTGCGGCAGAGGCAAATGTGGATTACGAAGAGATAGACGATAGCGACGAGCTTTCTCTAGAGGAGATTTTTGTTGAAAGCGAGAGACCGGCAGAGGCCACAGCCAAGCCGAAATATGGCGTGATAGAGGATTTCAAACCGCGTTTTTTGAAAACAGATGTGCAGAAGAGGCCACTTAGCCATCAGGCCAAGAGCGAGGACGCCGATATCGATATAGCCAAATCCAAGAAGATTGCGGCAAAGGTTCCGTTTGCCCTGAGGAAGAAGCCAAAGGCGGCGGGGGTTGCGGTGTCGCCTGAGGTAAAAGTTTCAGACAAGGCTGAGCCAAAGGTCTCGTCTGAGGTAAAAGTTTCAGACAAGGCTGAGCTAAAGGTCTCGTCTGAGGGTATGGATAAGATTTTGGATGAAGCTCTATCTGAGGCCGAGAAGGTCACGAATCGTGAGAAGAAGCCAATAAGGAACACTCCGTTCGTGAATACAGAGAAGGTGGAGAAGCGCCCACTCTCTAGAAATGTTTATACGAAAAAAGTAGTGGTGCCAGAGGAGGAGCCGTCTGGCCCGGTGACGATTATCCAGAAGCCAGAGAAGGATTCTCGTGTTGGGCTGGTCGTAGCGATTGTGATTACGATTATCCTTGGGGCTACGGCTGGCACAGTGGCGTTTTTGCTTTTGCCAAAATAGGTGTGCCATGGGAAATATAAATCCATTTACGAAATATCTGATAAAGGACAAAGCGGAAGATATTTTTCATTCTACTGCGTACGCAAAGGCGCAGAGTGGGGCTTCTATGGGGGCAGTAAGTGCGCAGGGTTTTGCTGAGCGGCAAAAAATGGAACAAAATCGTCAGGTGATACAGGGGTATGGTGCGTCTAGGATAGCGAATAGCTCAATAGGCAGCGGGCCGAGAGCAAAGGCGTTTACACCGCCAGTGCAGACCGGTGGTTCTGGTTTGGGGGCGCGGCCTGGTGGGGCGCCGGCTGGTGGGGTGCCGAGGCCTGGTGGGGTGCCGAGGCCTTCGATGCCAAAACCTCTTGGTCTTTCCGGCAAAAGATGATATAATTGGCGCTATGGGGACATGGTGGGATTAGCTCAGATGGTTAGAGCGTCTGATTGTGGTCCAGAAGGTCGTCGGTTCGATCCCGATATCCCACCCCACGGAACAGCTCCAGAATAGCACTGCGAGTTGGGAACCGGAGCTTCGCAAACGGTTCGATCCCGAACGGAGCGTAGCGACGTCCGTTTATCCCACCCCATAAATGCGAGTGTAGTACAGCGGTTAGTATATAAGTTTTCCAAACTTAGGATGAGGGTTCGACTCCCTCCACTCGCACCAACAAAAAATACAGAGATGAGCCTTGCGCTCATTTTTTGTTTATTGTGTGAATATTGACTTTTTTGGTAAAGTGTGCTATAATTAAAGTACAAGTTGTAGTTTTAACATTTTGTGCAGCACTGCCCCCTCGGGGGCCATTCTTAAGGAGGATGAACTATGAGTATTTTTAGAAGAACGAAGGACAAGAAAGAAAAGAAGGATGCGTGGGCTGAAGAGTACCGCGCAATGAACGGGGTAGAAGAGGAATTCGAGGCCGATAAGAAAAAGGCCGATGAAGAGCTCGAGGCCGAGGCAAAAGCCGCACTCAAAGAGCAAGAAAAGGCTGAGAAAAAACAGCAGGCTCAGGTCCAGGCTCAGATCCAGGCTCAGAACGACACGGTTGTCGCCATAAAGGCATTCGTGGAAATGGGCAATAAGTTCTTAAGTGAACTTGGGAAGAAGACCGGGGTCGAGCTTCCTGGGATTAATCCCGTTGAAGCTAAGGATGAGATCAAGGCTGACGCTGAAGTTAAGGACGAACCCAAGGCTGATACTGAGGCCAAGGATGAACCCAAGGCTGATACTGAGGCCAAGGATGAACCCAAGGCTGATACTGAGGCCAAGGATGAACCCAAGGCTGATGCTGAAGCTAAGGACGAACCTAAGGCTGACACCGAGGCTGAAGACGAGGCTGTAAACACGGATGTGGCTAAAGCCAAAGCTGACGCTGACGCTGCGGCTAAGTCCGAAACCAAGCCGAATGCCAAGATCAAGGCAAAGTCCAAGGCTAAGAAAGGTCTGGTCATCGGAGAGGATTATCTGGTTCGAGACCTCAAGACTGGAAAGTTCGTCTCAAAGAAGACCTGGGAAGAAGCCCAAGCCACTCCGGCGGCGGACGCATACAGAATCAAAGTCTGGAAGAATCAGGACGGCTCCATCGAGAGACCTCTCGACGTTCAGGAGATTCTCGAGCACTTCTCGCGCTCGAAATATTCTGGGAAGCGTAAAGCGTTCGTCTTCTTTGATGAGGGAGGAATCCTGAGGGTAATCCCGTACGAGGAAATCTATGCCGCTTTGCAGGCGGTCAACTTCACCGAGTCGTTCCTCACGAAGAGACTGGTCGAGTATGATGAGAAAGGGGAGTTCGTCAGATTTGCGGATATCCCCGCACCACCCGTAACTGCTACAACTTAGTACTTTGAAGAAGCCCGGCATGATACAACGCCGGGCTTTTTCATGGGCGGAAAATGGCGATAAAGACGGCAAAAACATAACCTTTTAGACATAATGGCAACAAAGTGGTACTGCTATTGACAAAATTGACGAGGTGTGATATAATGGAATCAGTCTGAGGATTGGAAGACAGGAGGTGAGGTAACGCCCTGAAAGGGGGTGCAGATTTTTACCCCCTGAAACTACAAGCCGAGAGGACCATTAACAACCGAATCATCTCAGGTTTCAACAAGAAGCCTGTTTACATAGATATATACAATATAGAAGATAGAGTAGCCCCTAAAAAAATGGGGGCTAGCGCCCCCGCCTTATATATGAAAGGAGGGAGTTCGCTATGATGAACTCTATTTTTATGCTGTTTTCAGCAATTCACTGGATAGTACCGGGAATCCTGTTCCTGGTTGTTTTCGGATTTTTCAATGCGAAGACACTTACAAAATACAGGAGTATTAAGAAGGAGAACAGCTGTAGTGGTAACAAAATTATGGCTTTTCTTAAGACTCATGTCACAAATGCATTTGCATTTGTGAAGGCCGTGCACCCCGGGTACTTCTTGGCCGGTTTGGGCATCGATGTGGGGTTGTGCCTGGTATATTACAATATATACCTCAAAAAGCCTGGAGAGACCCCTTTATGGTCATTTATATCGTTCATTGGTGTGACTGCACTGGTGGTTTTAACGGTTGTAATGACCTGGAGGAGAACGACTAGACTCTTTGCACTGGTACTTTCCGGCACGTTGCTCTGGTTGCTTTCAGGAGTGCTGGAGTCCACAAAGGCGAATGCGTCCTATTATTTCAGGACGGGTTTGACTGATATTAACGCGGTGGACTTCTTTTATGTGTTCCCGACAGTGATTTTTCTGATTACTGTAGGAATCATATTGGCAAGATGGTGCTGGAAGATGGCAGGGACAGTAGACGAGAACTCTAGAATTGACCAGGACTATAAAAAGTTCTGGAGACGGTTCTATAGGGTTGCCGCAATTGCGGCAGTTGGTCTCTTGTTAGTCTGGGGAGTTTCGTATTTTTTTGACTTAAGCTGGGAGTCGGTACCGGCATCTGCAAATGATGGCGGTGAGATGAACCAGCAGGAAGAAAATACAACCCCTGCGACAACAACCTCTGCAACAACAACCCCTGCGACAACAACCACAACGGCGACCACAGCGGCAAATGCAGATGAGGCTACGGCCGATTCTGCGCTCGCTGCTGAGTGGTACAAATTCCGGAACCTGGAACTCCAGGACGACGGAATTGAAGGGAACGAATGGAATGTTGGACCGAATCCGACGCTCAGCCTCACTAAGGAGGAGAAAGAAGAACTCGCTGCTGATCCTGATGGCTTCTGGCATAAGAAGCTCAAGGAGAGGGGAGACGAGGATCTTCTTGTCCGAGCCTTAGTAATGGCTTGGGAGGATGTAAACCTTGGTACGGGACTGCTTGACAGCCTGGACGATGGGTTTAACGGATGGTCTGCTGTAAATCCCTTTGATCAGGTCGATAAGGCCATAAAGGTATTTGCGGTAGATAAGGAGCTTTGTGACAAATATTGGAACAAGGCTCTCGAAATCCTTGATTCAGCCGACAAAAGTGAAGTAGTAAAAGCCGAAAAACTTCACTACCTGGTATACATAAGTCCGGGTAAGAATACGATTGACGGAAGACCTGAAGTCGCCATTCTGGAAACAGAAGGCAAGATGGAGGATTGCATTGTTTACACATTTATCAGAGATGGTAAGAAGGTAGATTTGGCATTCTCTATTAATGATGGCTTCAGACCGTGCGTGGTGGATAAGATTTACGTGGCTCCAACGCCAAGTAAAACGACGCCAACGCCGACACCACCGGTAAAGAAAACAACACCGCCGGTAAAGACGACGAAGGTAACACCAACGCCGACACCTAAAAAGACGGACACGACCGTCACGAATTATACGCCCACAACAACGTATAATCCGGTTCCTACATCGACGCCGACGCCGACGCCTGTACCGGTCCCTAAGGACCCGTCCAAGAGCCCGGATTTCAGTAAAATTAATCCGGAAGCTGGCGGGGACCGTGATGATCACGGGCCCGATGAAATAACGATTGGCGACAGCGATACTTGGAGTACAAAGGAGGATCCGGACGATTCCGTCCATAAGACTTATCCTGAGTACAAGGAGAAGATCGAGAAGGTAGAGAAAGCAGAACCGGAGGTGGCAAAATCACCTACGGCAAGCGAGCCTACTCCTACTCCTGCACCTGTACCTGGTACACCACCCGTTGACAGAGTCGATAATAATGAGAAAGAAATCGACAAGGAGACAGAGGGAGACCCTCTTGTCAAGAAAGCGGATGGTAAAGAAATGGATAATTCGAAGCCCGTATCGAAGACCTGGGGCGGTCTCAAGGGCAACGAAGACTAAAGCTATATTGTATATTTCCGGTGAAGCCCTTTAAAGGACTAGTACTTTATCGTCCGGCAGCCATTAGGCTGCCGGGCTTCACCAAGTTTGATTTGAAATTTGAGATGATTCGGTTGTGTAATGCAAGACGAAAATTAACAATTCGGCTAGCAAAAACAACCTAACAAATTTATTAAATTTATTTGAAAGGATTAATATGAATAAAGTTTATAAATCTATTCTTAGCGTTGCCGCTTGTTCTATAGTGGCTGGCGCTTCTATCGTCCCACAGGCTGCTGTGAACGCTTGGGGCGATTCTGGTCGTGGTCGTACGACTTATACTAACGCACAAATTAATGCTGGTCAGCTTGGCGACAAAATCGTCTTCAACTCCATCTCTGATGGCGTATATGGTGACGAGAAAAACTTCGTCAACGCAAGACTCAAAGGTGATACTAACTCCCTTTGGAAAGCTAACTCTATCAATGTAGAAATGGGTGAGACTTATGTCATCCGTCTCTATGTTCACAACAACAGCCCTAAGGGCTACAATGGTGTTGCTGAAAATGTAACCACCTATGTTTCTCTTCCTACTAACGTAGCAAAAGAACAGGTTATCAAGGGCTACATTGAGTCTAGCAACGCTACCCCAAATAGGTACTGGGATGAAGTGACGCTTGTTGGCGATCAGGACTTCTATCTTGAGTATGTTGAGGGTTCTGCTAAATATACCGATGGTACTGGTGTGAAATCTCTTCCAAACGAAGTAATTTCTTCTACTGGTGCTAGAATCGGCTATGGCAACCTTGATGGTAGAATCCCTGGTTGTTATGAGTACAGTGGTATCGTAACGGTTGAGGTGAAGGTACACGCTCGTGTTTCTTCTAACGTTACTACGACTGTTCGTAATGTAACCGTAAAAGCTGGTACCATGACTGGTTTTACCGCTAACGGTGCTTACTTTGTTGAGTCCGTTGACGCTAACGTTGGTGATTACGTAGAGTATCAGATCGAGTACAAGAACGTTTCTGGCGATATTGCTAAGAACGTGATGATTCGTGACGTACTTCCTACCAACATGGAATATGTAAAGGGCACTACTCGTCTTTATAGTTCCACTTATCCAGATGGTGTACTTCTAGGTGATGACACTGTTACTACCGATGGTATCAACATTGGTGATCACGAGAATGGTGGCTTTAGCTATGTTCGTTTTGTCGCTAAGGTTGTCGACAAAGATCTTGGCTGTAACAACATCCTCGTAAACTGGGCAAGCTCTACGGTAAACTCTAAAGTTGTGAAAGACGACGCTAGAGTATTTGTAAAGACTGATAAGCCTTGCAAAACCGAAGATACTACTCCAAAGGTACTTCCAAAAACTGGTGCTACTGAGGTAGCTGGCATCGCTCTTGGTGCTGGTGCTATCACTACTGCACTTGGCCTTGCTATTGCTAGCCGCAAGAAAAGGATGTAGTCTGACCGCTTCACGGGGGGCTACTAAATTAGGGCTTTAGTCCTAAGACAAAAAGAGTCAGGGAAACCTGGCTCTTTTTGGTGGGCTGATTTTGGTGATTGATGTAGTGCTTATGATATAATATGAGTATATGAATGGCGATGCTGTGGGTGCTTATGAGAAAAAGCCGTCTAAAAAACTGTGGATAATCGCTGGCCTCGTGGCTGTGATTTTGGTGGTAATTGCGATAGTGGCGATAGCCCTGGCGGGCGGTGATAATGGCGGCGGGGATGTTGGGGTTGACGATGAGCCTGGGCTTGACGATGGCGATAATGTGGCTGTAGTAGAAAATGTAGAAACGAAATTCAATAGATTTTCGAATTTTGTTTTGTATGGGCAGGATATTCGTGATGCGATTGCTGGCCAATATAATGCAGATGAGCAATATGGAATTGATGTGATTTCTGATAATTGGTTTAATGCGGAGCCGGTCGCGACTACTGGGGAAGTGGCGGAGTTTTATAACAAAGTTGGTTTGCTGTGGGATAATTTTGGCGATGATTATGAGGGTGACAAAACGGCGAGGTCGTATTTTGGCAAAATCGATGACCGCGTGAAATTTTTGACGATGTATGCGAGAAATATTTTGCCGGATATCGAGAAATTGAACGAGATTTATATTGCGTCTGGCAATGATATGAATAGTGTGCGAAATTTTATGGACGAGTATCAAGCCATGTATCGGGGGTTTGGGGGTGAAGTGTCTGATTATTATGTTGATTATATTGCTACTTTTGTGCCACTCGTTTCAAACTATTTTGGTAAGGTGCTTTTGGCGCTGGAATTTCCTGATGACGAGGCGAGGCGGGATGATGCGCTGAGGTCCATGCGGAGGGTGTATACGTTTGTGAGGGGCGAGATAAACACGCTGGTAAAAAATTGTTTTCTCTTGAACGATGAGGGGGTGGTGAGTGAGTAGGCGCGTGAGTAAAGTCCTAAAAAAAGTGATTTTGGTGGTGGCAGTTTTGACGCTGACGATTGTGTCTTCGGGCGGGTGCTTGGCGGCGACAAAATATACGATTGGCAGTAACAAAACGCTTGATAAAATTTTTGCAAATGCTGTCAATACCTGTATTGGATATGGGGGGCAGGAGGAGATTTATAAATCGGGGGTAGAAGATTTGTTTACTACTACGCGAGCCGGTGAAGGCGTATCTGTGTTTGGCGATGGTGGCGAGGCGGATAAATGGGTCCCAATTCCGAATGTCATGATTTTGAATGGTGAAAACGGATTTAATGTGGGGACGCTTACGTGTGGCCAGTTTGTGTTTAGTGATATGGCAGATAATAGTATCAAAAATGGCTATACTTGGGGCGGATTAGTAAATGTCGGTTTGGATTACGAGCAGCAGTTGAAACAGATAGGATATGCTGAATGTGATGATGGTGTAGCGTTATGTAGAGACTATACAGATACTGAAAAAAACATGGCAGATGCGAGAAAGTTGCTAAATCTCGGTGCTGACGAGACTTTGCATCTAGACAAAACGGAATTATTTAATATCTACTCTGTGTATCTAAAAGACACGAACAATACAGAGATGGAGTGTGACACGGCTCCAGAAGGAAGTGAGTGGCATGAGGTGAATATAAAAAGAAATGGCGAATATCCAACGACGTGTTGGGTGAAACCTAAGAATGACGGAACTATTGCTTATGTAGTGAATGGTGAACCATATGGAGATGGTGCATATTTGCTTGAAGGAATGGGTCGCCTGGGAGATGTTGTAAAAGTAATAAATGAGCTTGGTCCAGGGCTGTCGATTGATAATATGTATAGTATTGACGAAAGATGTGATACGGCATGCATTATTAAGGAGTCTGGTGGGGATCCAAAATGGACTGGGGCGCCGTTTATTTATAACGGCGTGGGGGATGTTTGTAAGAATTCTGGGGGTTCGGGGATTTTCGGGTGGTTTCTTTGCCCGATAATGAGCGCGATGGGGAATGCGGCGACTGGTGTTTATGACGAATTCTTGAAGCCGCAGCTAGAAGTAAATCCAACGCTGGTAGGCGCCACGGACGAAAATGATAGCGCGGCGGCCACCTGGAAGATATTCCAGAATATGGCAAATATTGCGTTTAGCATAATTTTGCTTGTGGTCATATTCTCTCAGCTAACTGGGCGCGGGATAGACAACTATGGCGTGAAAAAGATTTTGCCAAAATTGGTGATTACGGCAATACTTGTGAATCTGTCGTTTGTGGTGTGTCAAGTGGCGGTGGATTTGTCTAACATACTTGGGAATTCTTTGCAGAACTTGCTAAGCAGTGTGGCGAGCGAGAACACTACTGTGATGATAGTAGAAAACAAGACTACGGTGGCTTACGATACGGTGGGTACGGATGTGATGACCGGAGTATTCCTGGCTGGGCTATTTGTGTCTGGTACGGCGGGGATGATTGCGGTATATAGAAACCCGGCGTTGCTTTTGGCGCTACTTTTGGGACTAATTGGGGTGATGATAGCGGTATTTTTCATTTTCATTATATTGGCGGCTAGACAGGCGGCGGTTTTGATACTAATAGTAATTTCGCCACTGGCCTTTGTGTGCTATGCTTTGCCAAACACAAAGAAGCTCTTTGATAAATGGTTGAAATTGATGCAGGCGCTGCTACTGGTCTATCCTATTTGTGGGCTGCTAATTGGCGGTGGTGATTTCGTATCAAGGCTGCTGCTAAATGCTGGTGGCGCAGAAGTGGGGTTTGGCGTGGCGCTCACCGCGATGTTGGCAAGCGTGGTGCCACTGTTTTTCATCCCAACCGTGCTAAAGAACTCCATGAGTGCTCTTGGTGGGCTAGGTGCGAAGATCTCTGGTCTTGGGAGCAAAGTTGGGGGTGGCGCAAAGGGCGTGCTCAAGAACACTCGCGCGTATAAGAATGCTCAAGAGCGTGGCAAAGCTAGAGGCGATAGGCTATTTACACAAGCTAGAGCTGGCATACGTTTTGATGAAAATGGTAAAGTAGTAGAAAGTAGGAATCCTATCGCAATTTTAAGGCGAAGGACAGCAGGTACTGTGGTAGGACGTTTCCTCGGTACAGGTGCTGCAATGGGTGAACAACAAGCCAAGCTCAGAAGCATGGAAGAGAAGAGACAGCAGAATACTATGACGGCTGAAGTAGGCGTAGCTCCACTCGTAAAATCCAGCAACCTAAAACAGAAAATGCAAAATGCTATTAATGAGGCTGTAGCAGAAAACGAAGTGCCAGTGGTGCCAGTGGCGGTAGATTTGGCTATCCAGAGGCGAAAGTCTGCTACCAAGGCTCAAGAGACAAAGAACTTCATGGATCAGTTTGCTGAGATGAGTAATGATGAGCTGAGAAGGACGGCGAGAGTGGATTTCATTGATAAGTTCAATAGTGCAGGCACTGCCGAAGAGCGGGATGCGGTGCTAAATGGTGTTGGCGGTGAGGCGTCAAATGGCACGCAAGAAATGCAGGCGCTCATTGCCACGATGGCCTCACGCGAAATGGATGATGATATTGCTGATGTTTTGGAGGCTGGTGGTGACGCCGTAGGTAATAACTCTGACGTGATGAAGGCCTTGGCTGGAGTGGAAAACGCATCATTTAGAGCATATGGCAAAAATGGTGAAGGCGTGTCTTATGTTGACTTTATGCGTGGCGAGAATAGTAGCGGCCAGAAGCTCTATAGGGACAATATCACTGGCAAGGTTACAGTTTCTGCAGAGGATGAACAAAATAATGCTAATGCAGAAGTAAGTATGGGCTACTATGTGACTAACAGGAGTGATGAATTTCTCGATGGTTTGGATAGTAGGGCGCTTTCGCAAATTGCTAAATTTCAAGCACCTGAAGACGATAGTGCTCCGCGCGTACAGATAATGAGCGGAGATATGATTGCCAAAGCGGAGTCTGTGGTCAAGGCGCAAAATGCCACTAGCATACTGGATAATTTGATGGAAGATGGGCTTAAACATGGCCAGAAGATTGAATTTTCTACGGCTCAGTATATGAATTTGAATGTTGACACTAGGAAGAGGCTGAATAGGCTTGCGGTTGAAGGTAATATGGATGTGAGGAGAAATCTCATAAGAATCGCGAGGGCGGTAGAGGCTAGCCCGATGCTGAAGGTAAATCTCAGTGGCAGTGTACAGGACGAGCTGAAGTTGGTCAGGCAGAAATGGGATTCTGGGTACAATGACAACCCGAATTCTAGCCCGGATGATGTTGATTTCGATACCTAAAAATAAAATGCTTATGATATAATAATAAGTATGAATGGCGATATCGTGCTTTCTGGTGGCTACGAGCAAGGGCCTAAGAAGACTTGGGTGATTGTAGGAATAGTAGCTTTCGTCGTGATAGTTGTGAGCCTTGTCGTGGCGATTATCTTGGTGGGCGCGAATAAAAACAAGAAGCCCGAAAAGACGATGGCAGAAGAATATGCGGAGATGTATGATGTGACCTCAGACTATGCTTTTGATGTGTATAACGTGAACGGCATGATAGGAAAAGGATACAATAAAGGAGTGAGGCTAGACAGCTTTTTCAATACTGGGAATCTAGAGTCACTCAGTAGCAGTCTGGCTAGGCTGAACGAAATGGAGGGGAAGCTTGCTAAAATTAGCTATAATAGTGTGCCGGACGAGCTAAAAGAAGTGGCGAAGAATTTGGCAAAAGTGCAAGCTCCGGAATATTTTGGCTTCACTACCAGTGTGCTAGACGATTTGATTCTACTCTGCGATAATGTACTGGAGAATAATGTGGCGAAGATAAGGACTTTTGCGAGAGAAAATGAACTGAGTGCATCGGTGCGAGATGAACTACTAGCTATGGCTAGCGGCAACGCTACTAATACTAGAGACGAGGAAACTATGAAGGCTGTATTTAATGCGCTCGTGAGCGAGGAGCAGATTGAAATGATGGATGAGTTTAGGATTAGTATGAATATAGTTATGAATAATGCTAGTGCCTGGCTAGTCGATAATACTGATGATGAGGTGGGTGGTGATGCTGACGAAGTTGAGGATAATGCTGATGAGGTGGAGGATGAATATGAAGACTAGAAAAGGCGAAAAGCGCGGCCATGTAAAAAACTTTTTCAAGAAGGGCGTCATTTGGTCGCTCGTGATTTCGCTATTGTTTGGGACTGTGATAATGACTGCGACAACGGTGGCTGAGGAAGAGGAAATAATAGATTTGGATCCTACGGCTACAAAAATTAATGATGCTGCGGAAAAACAGGTTAAAGCTGCAGCTTTTAAAAAGTGCGTTGAAGGGATGGATAGAAGCCCCAATATTTATGTTGATAAAGACGATATTTTCGATCAGGGTAACGATACGGATGTTTATGTGGGCGCTTGGTACGAGTCACTAATAAACAAAAGTGACATTGATGGAAAAATGGAGTGTGACGATGGAGATTCTAAGGTTTTGACTCTGTTTGCTAATATGTTGGGCAAGCAAGATATAGATATTCTCTGTAATGGGGAGCTTCCTGGGCTTGTAGGCGTGGTTATAGAAGGAGAAACGTTCGATAAGGGGAAGAGCGTTTATGGATTTGACACTGGATTGAACTGTAGAAACGAAAAAGAATATCGATATAATAATATCACTAATTTTAGCGCTACAACGGAAGGGGGTAGTAGTTACTCAAGTGGGGAAGAATATGTCAAGGCTTTATATGATGAATGGCGAAAAAACCAGGATAATGATTATATTGTAAGTTGGGACAACCTTAATGACTACACTGCGACTGGGTATCGTATGCTAATGAATGACGCTGAGACTAAGACCAAAGGAGCATGCAATATTCAGCCAGTTAATGATGATGTAGTGATAGATAATATTATTGAAATTTCCTATGTTGGTATTGGTAGTGAATACGGCGATAAGACAGGAACGATTTTGAAAAAAAGAATGAAATATAGTTCAACTGCCAACCAACAATATAGCATTAGCGGGGTGGCAAGAACATGTAAAGGGTTTGAAGGAGGAATAAGTGATCAAGCGGGGAAATATAGGAGGACTCTCGCTAATGCGTATAAAAGTGAATGCAAGAAAGTAGTCGGGGATAAATGGGAATTTGTAAAACAAAAAGCGGAGGCAGTTTTAAGTACGGAGTTTAAGAAGGTTAGTATCGGAGGAGATGAATACCAAAATTATGAGTGTAGTTATGAGGGGACTCAGAACGGCCAACAAAGTTGTAAAATGAAGAGTTATAGTGCTGAGGAAAAAAATGAAGCTATTAGCGTGATTACACAATATAACAATTATGCAGGGAATGGATTTACTAATATTAATTTTGACTATTGGTACACTTATGATAACGATTACGCATTCACCTGTAAGACTCCACCAGGATATATTCTCAATGAAAAACCATATGAGGAGCCAGATAATGGAGAAAGTGTGGGGGCAGATAGTTGTCAGAGTAATGCTGGGGCGCTAGGGTGGGTTATTTGTAATGTTCTAGAGCTAGCGGGGAGCGCTGCTGAGAGTGCATACGAGAGCTTTTTGAAGCCACAGCTAGAGGTGAACCCAGTATTGATTGGCGCTACTGGCAACGAGAGCACGGCAAGTGCTTGGAGTAAATTCCAGGGATTTGCAAACATAGTGTTTGCCATCGTATTTCTTATAATTATCTTCTCGCAACTTACGGGGTATGGGATTGATAACTATGGTATCAAAAAGATTTTACCAAAACTGATAGTTACGGTGATACTCGTGAACCTGTCATTTGTAATTTGCCAGGTGGCAGTGGACCTCTCAAATATACTGGGCAATTCACTGCAAAATCTCTTTAGCAGTTTCAAAGTCGACGCTACTTTGACTGAAACTTTTGAAGGAACTACGGATACTTTCCAAATCAGCGCTGGGACGCAGACTCTCTTGTGGGCGGTGCTAGTAGGTGTCTTGGTGGGCGGCGGTATAGCAATTTGGAGAAATCCGGCGCTACTCATATCTCTACTTATCTCTGTACTGGGCGTGCTAATTGCTGGGTTCTTTGTGTTTATCCTACTTGCGGCTAGACAAGCGGCAATCGTGGTGCTGATAGTGCTTTCGCCACTGGCCTTTGTGTGCTATGCTTTGCCGAATACGAAGAAGCTCTTTGATAAATGGCTGAAATTGATGCAGTCGCTGCTACTGGTCTATCCTATTTGTGGGCTGCTAATTGGCGGCGGTGATTTTGCGTCCAGACTACTACTGAGCGCCGGGCTAGGGACTAGCTTTGCAGCTGGGCTTACCGCTATGCTTGTGGGCATCGTCCCAATATTCTTTATCCCGACCGTGCTAAAGAACTCCATGAGTGCGCTCGGTGGGCTAGGTGCGAAGATCTCTGGTCTTGGGAATAAGGTTAGCGGTGGCGCTAAGAGCACGCTTAGAAACACTCGCGCGTACAAGAATGCTCAAGAGCGTGGCAAGGCTAGAGGCGATAGGAAATTCGCACAGGCTAGGGCCGGTGTGCACCTAGACAAAGAGACCGGTAAGTTTGTAAATAGTAAAAATCCTCTTGCGAGATTGAGACGAAGGACGGCTGGGAGTTGGATTGGGCGACACCTCGGCACGGACGCTGCAATGGGCGAGCAGCAAGCCAAACTTAGGAGCATGGAAGAGAAGCAACAGCAGAATGCTATGACGGCTGAGGTTGGTGTGGCTCCACTCGTAAATGCAAGCAATTTGAGACAAAAGATGCAAAATGCTATCAATGAAGCTGTAGCAGAAAACGAAGTGCCAGTGGTGCCAGTAGATGTAGAGCTGGCCATACAGAGGCGGAAGTCTACTAATGAGGCGCAGGAATTAAAGAACTACAAGGATCAGTTTGCCGAGTATTCTAAAGCTCAGCTTGAAGAGGAGGCGGGAAGGGCAGGCGATTGGCTCTCGAAGGATGGTGGTACACAGAGAATGCAGGCCCTTCTATCTGCGATGGAATCACAGGGTATGCAGAAAAGTATGGCTGGGGTACTCGAAAAACATGGTGATGTTATCGGTAATAATGCTAAAATCATGCAAACATTGGCGGGTTCCAAAGACAAAGTATTTAAAGCTTATGGTAAGGCTGGCGCTGGACAATCTTATAAACAATTTATGAGTGGGACCGGGAACGGTAAGAGCTTGGCTGAGTACGTGAAAGAGAAAGATGTAGACTTCCTCGATGGGCTTGATGATAAAGCCCTTGCGCAAATTAGAAATTATCAGACATCTGATAATAATATCATGAGTGGGAGTATGCTTGCGCAGGCGGCGGCTAAGATTAATTCTCAGGATGCTACAGATGAGATTGACAAGATGATCAGAAGTAAAATTGAGAGTGGCGAAAAAGTGGAATTCTCTGCAGCGCAGTACGCGAATCTTAATAATTCAACTCAAGAAATGCTCGATAGCTTACACCGGAGCGGCAATAGTAGTGTGGGCGATAATTTGATAAGAATATCAAACGATATGATAAATGCGCCAGAACAATATGCTAAGCTTAATTTTAATGAAAAAGACGCAAATGGTAATGGTGTAAATGGTAGCGGTACATATCTTAATGAGGCTCGTGCTAGGGCTGGCCTAGGTACGATGCAAGATGCGATACAATCGTTGCACGTACCACACAGCTCATAGTAGAACAGTAGGCATGCGTAGGGAGCCGATGGCCGGCTGATACTGGCTAGTGTAATGATGACCGCCGAGGCTATTCGGCGGCTTCAATCACGTGCTCGAAGAGACAAGTAACTGTGAGCGGGCCGACTCCGCCGAGCTTTGGGGTGATAGCGGCGAGATCTTTTCGCTCGCGGACTTCGTCTGCGACATCGCCCTTTAGTACGCCGTCTTCTGATGCAGTGCCGGCGTCTACAATTACGGCGCCTGGTTTTACCATTTCTGATGTAATAAGTCCAGGTACGCCTGTGGCGGTGACGATTACATCGTAATTTACGAGTTCGTCTAGTGCGTCGCCACGATGGAATAGTGAGACATTATATCCGGAGCTTTGCCACATTTTGAGAATTGGAGCGCCTACTAATTTTCCGCGTCCAACGATGGCGATTCGATTGTTTTTTAAGTCGATATCGTATCCAGCTAGGAGCCAGTTGATAGCGGTGGCAGTAGCAGAATCGAATTTACCATTTGCCGAGAGCCCGTCTACATCTTTTTCTGGGGCGATAAGATTTGTGATTTCTTCGGTTTGATCTTTTTCGAGAATCGGGAGTTGAACAATAATGCCGTTGATATTTTTGTCGGCGTTTGCGGCAATAATTTTTTCTCTGATTTCAGCGGTGGAATTTGCACGAAAATCAATAACATTGACACCAATGTCTTCGCCGTACTTTATTTTGAGATTGACATATTTCGTGATAACAGGATTATCACTGTCGCGGATAATGAGAAGCGTCGGTTTTTGGCTCATGCTACGCACGACATGCACCTGGCGCTCTTTTATAAAGTCGGCCAATTCTTTGCCATTTAATTCTTTCATAGCTCGACTGGCTCCTGTTCGAGGGTGTATCCGTATTTATCTTGGACTGTCTGGATGATTTCGGCGCGGGCGCTGGCGAGGTCGCTATAGGATTTGGCGGATTCATTGATGAGTACTAGGGCAGCTTTTTCGTTTACGCGGATGCCGTGGAGGAGCTTGCCTTTGAATCCGGCATTCTCGATGAGCCAGCCAGAATTGATTTTGAGACCATCATGGCCGTGGTAGACAGGGTAACCCTTTTCCTCGGCGATTTTCGCCTCTTCTTCCGTGAGATAGATATTTTTGAAGAAAGAACCGGCGCTGGCTTTTTCTTTGGGATCTGGGAGCTTGTCTGCACGGATTTCTGACACGATTTCGCGAATGCTTCCTGGGGTGAAGTCGGTGATTTTGTGTTGCTCGATGTATTTCTCGATAGAATTATAAAACGGGCGAGACATTTCGCCTTTTTTTAGCTCTAGGAAGATAGAAATGACAAAATAGCGATTTTTCTCGGTAGTATTCATGATTGATTTTCGGTAAGAAAAATGAAAATCGGATTTTTCTAGAGTTTTGAATTCGCCGGTTTTGAAATCGTAGACGTCGGCCTTGATGAAGGCCTCGGAAACGTCTTGGCCGTAAGCACCGATGTTTTGCACTGGGGCAGCGCCAGCAAGACCAGGGATTTTGGACAGGGCTTCAATGCCGGTAAGGCCTTTTTCTGTTGTAAATTTTACAACATTATCCCATTCGGTGCCACCCATAGCCTTGATGTAGGTTTTGTCGGTGATTGGGGAATAGATATCGGAAATGCCCGTCATGGCGTTTTTGATGATGACGCCGGGGAAACCCTCGTCTCTAGCAATAGTATTGGCGCCACCGCCGAGGACAAAAATCGGGAGGTTTTTTCTGGAAGCAAAATCATGGGCGTCTTTGATTTCTTCGGGGCTTTCGATTTCAATTACGAACCGAGCAGGGCCGCCAAGACGCATAGTGGTAAGAGCTTTTAGCGGAACGTTTTCTAAAATCTTCATTTTTATATTATAACACATATTGACAGGCTATATATGCTCGTGCTAATGTAGAAGCATAACAGGTCATACATACAAATGGAAGGTATACTAAACAAACATTTTAGTTTGGCACGTAATATATATATATATATATTACTAGCCCTAGCTCTGCTACTCCTCATTTTGTTCCCAATATATATT
>JAEEGL011029268.1_pt1 | contig 17747 bp, 11 predicted proteins | sample 9134231 | NCBI WGS metagenome assembly JAEEGL01 (sample SAMN16246548, study PRJNA631951) | gut metagenome | biome: gut microbiome; feature: rumen; material: fiber-attached | host: Bos | place: Iran: Karaj | collected 2018-10 | reverse complement strand
GGGTATAGCCAGTCGTTCAACGAGATTGCCCAGCGCCACGAGGACATGATTGCGACCGTCATTCCCGAAGGGGAAAGGCGTGAGACTCTGTTGGTGAAGGTTCGCTCGCTCCTGGAGGAACTGAGGAGCATCTATCAGGGTGTGTTCCTGATTCGCGACCTCAGCCCAAAGACTCAGGCTGCTATCGTCAGCTATGGAGAGCGTATGTCGAGCCTCATTGTAGGGGCACTGATTCAGGGTGCCAAGTGGTTTGACAGCCGTGAGTTTATCAAGACGGAACGACAGGGCGCCAAGAACGTACTCTCCACGGATTTGACCAACCAACTCGTTACTTCTCATTTCTCACCCCTCCCTTCAAACATATCTGTCATGGGTGGTTTCATCTCCACGGACAAGGATACGGGCGAGGTGACCAATCTGGGACGTGGCGGTAGTGACTACACTGCCAGCATTCTGGCTGCAGCGCTCAACGCCTCGGCTTTGGAGATTTGGACAGATGTGGATGGATTCATGACAGCCGACCCCAGGGTCATACAGACGGCATACACCATTCCGGAACTGACTTATGTGGAGGCGATGGAACTGTGTAACTTCGGTGCGAAGGTGGTTTATCCACCTACGATTTATCCCGTTTGCGTGAAGAATATCCCCATCCTCATTAGGAATACCTTCAACCCCAAGGGCGAGGGCACGATTATCAAGAGCGAGGTGAAGGACGACTCGCGCAGCATCAAGGGTATATCCAGCATCAAGGGCACAAGCCTGATTACGGTGGCAGGTCTCTCTATGGTGGGTGTGATTGGTGTCAATCGTCGCATCTTCTCCCGTCTGGCCGAGAACGGCATTTCGGTGTTCATGGTCAGTCAGGCTTCTTCGGAGAACAGCACCAGTATTGGTGTGCGTGCAGAGGACAGCGAGGCTGCTTGCCGCGTGCTGAACGAAGAGTTCGAGAAGGAGATTGCCGACGGTCGTATGTTCCCCATGCAGGCCGAGAGTGGATTGGCCACAGTGGCTGTGGTGGGCGAGAACATGAAACATACGCCGGGTATTGCAGGTAAACTGTTCGGCACATTGGGTCGCTCGGGTATTTCTGTCATTGCCTGTGCCCAGGGTGCCAGCGAGACCAATATTTCGTTTGTCATCAACGAGAAATTCCTACGCAAGGCCCTCAACTCCATTCACGACTCTTTCTTCCTATCAGAATATAAGGAGGTGAACCTGTTTGTCTGCGGTGTGGGCACCGTGGGCGGAAGCTTGCTCGAGCAGATTCGCCAGCAACAAGAGAAACTGAAGCGCGAGCAGCGCATCAAGCTCAATGTGGTGGGCATTGCCAGCAGCAAGCGTGCCATATTCAGCCGCGAGGGACTGAACCTCGATGAGTTCCGTCAGCAACTGGCTGCTGCTCCAGACAGCAACATACGTCGCTTGCGCGAGGAGGTCATCGGCATGAACATCTTCAATTCCGTCTTTGTGGATTGTACCGCTTCGGCAGAGGTGGCAAGTCTGTACAAAGACCTTCTCGACCACAACATCAATGTGGTGGCAGCCAATAAGGTGGCAGCCAGCGGTCCCTATCACGACTATCGCGAACTGAAGCAAATTGCCCAGCGCAGAGGCGTGAAGTTCCTCTTCGAGACCAATGTGGGTGCAGGACTGCCCATCATTCGCACCATCAACGACCTTGTGAACTCGGGCGACAAGATTCTGCGCATCGAGGCCGTGCTTTCTGGCACATTGAACTTCATCTTCAACACCCTGAGCAAGGACATTCCTTTGAGTCAGACCGTACGTATGGCCAAGGAGGAAGGTTACAGCGAACCCGACCCGCGCATCGACCTGAGTGGCAAGGATGTCATCAGAAAACTGGTCATCCTGACCCGTGAGGCAGGCTACGAGATAGAACAGGAGGATGTGGAGGCCAATCTCTTCATTCCCCAGTCGATGTTCGAGGGCTCGCAAGAAGACTTCTGGAAGAACCTGCCCACGTTGGATGCCGAATTCGAGCGTCGTCGCGAGGAGTTGGACCGCAACCACCGCGTATGGCGTTTCGTGGCTCGATATGCCGACGGAAAGGGTAGCGTTTCCCTGCAGGAGTTTGACCAGAACCACGCCTTCTATGGGTTGAAGGGCTCGAACAACATCGTGCTGCTCACCACCGAGCGCTACAACGAATACCCCATGCTCATTCAGGGTTATGGTGCAGGAGCCAGTGTGACGGCTGCAGGCGTGTTTGCAGACATTATGAGTTTGGCATAAGGCGACCCCACCCCCAATCCCCTCCCGGGGGAGGGGTGTAGTTACATAGCAGGGTAATAGATAGGATATTAGTTATGGATAAAAAGATAAACCAACAAACAGCAGGACAATCTGCCCCCTCCCTGCAAGGGAGGGCAGGGGGAGGGTCTAAACACCTCATCATCCTTGGCGACGGAATGGCCGACTGGCCTGTAGAAGCCTTGGGAGGAAAGACCCTCCTGCAATATGCCGACACGCCGCATTTCGACTTTCTGGCAAAGAATGGTCGCTGCGGTATGCTCAAGACTGTGCCTGATGGATTCCATCCTGGTAGCGAGGTGGCCAACAGCAGCATTTTGGGCTACGACCAGCACCTCGTGTACGAAGGTCGCGGTCCGTTGGAGGCTGCCAGCATAGGTGTGGAACTGTCTGACGATGACCTTGCGCTGCGTTGCAACTTCGTATGCCTCGAGGGCGACCTCCTGAAGAACCACTCCTGCGGTCGATTGGAAACGGAGGAGTCGGACATTCTGATTAAGTATCTGAAGGAACATCTCGACAATGAGCGTGTTCATTTCTATACCGGCGTGCAATACCGCAATCTATTGGTCATCAAGGGCGGCAACAAGCACGTCCAATGCACACCGCCTCACGACATTCCACTTCAACCCTGGAGGGAGAACCTGCCACAACCTATCGAAGAGGGAGCAAAGGAAACAGCGCAGTTGCTCAACGAACTGATACTGAAGAGTCAGGAACTACTGAAGGAACACCCTCTGAACAAAGAGCGTGTGGCGAAGGGTATGGACCCTGCCAACAGCATTTGGCCTTGGGGCGGCGGATATAAGCCCCAAATGGTTCCGCTGACAGAGCGTTTCCCGAGCATCAAGAGCGGGGCTGTGATTACGGCTGTCGACCTTATCCGGGGCATAGGCAAATATGCTGGCTTGCGTGTGATAGACGTGCCTGGAGCCACAGGACTTTGGGACACAAACTTCGAAGGTAAGGCGCAGGCCGCCATCGAGGCACTGAAGACCGAAGATTTCGTGTATCTGCATGTGGAGGCATGTGATGAGGCTGGTCACGATGGCGACCTGGAACTGAAGTTGAAGTGCATAGAGAACCTCGACAAGCGACTCGTAAAGCCCATACTCGACCAAATGTCCATTGTCCATTCTCCATTGTCCATTGCCCTCCTGCCCGACCATCCCACGCCTGTGGCGCATCGCACCCACACGGCCGAACCCATTCCCTTCTGCATCTTCATGCCGGGTGTTGAGCCCGATGAGGTGCAAACCTTTGACGAGGTGGCTTGTCAGCAGGGCTCCTACGGCTTGCTCGAAGGCGACGGCTTTATCGAAGCCTTTATGAATTCTTAATTGTTAATTGTTAATTTTTAATTTTCATACATGAAATATTATAGCACCAACGGCAAGGCTCCGCTTGCCACATTGGAGAAGGCCGTTGTGAAAGGACTGGCTGAGGATAAGGGACTCTATATGCCCGAGCGCATCAAGGCGCTGCCCAAGGATTTCTTCGATGAGATGTCGAACATGACATTCCAAGAGGTGGCCTATCGTGTGGCAGATTGTTTCTTTGGTGAGGACATTCCAGCCGAGGACCTGAAACGTATCGTTTATGACACCCTTTCATTCGACTGCCCGTTGGTGAAGGTGGAGGACAACATCTATAGCCTTGAACTCTTCCACGGGCCTACGCTGGCCTTCAAGGATGTGGGTGCAAGGTTTATGGCGCGCCTACTGCAATATTTCTCCTCCCCTTCGGTGGAGGCAGGGAAGGGGACTGTAAATGTCCTCGTTGCCACCTCTGGTGATACGGGTTCGGCTGTGGCCAACGGATTCCTGGGTGTGGAAGGCATTCATGTCTATGTGCTCTATCCCAAGGGTAAGGTGAGTCCCATTCAGGAGTGCCAGTTCACAACGCTGGGACAGAACATTACCGCCATCGAGGTGGATGGTGTGTTCGACGATTGTCAGGCCCTCGTGAAGTCTGCCTTCATGGATGCCGACCTCAACCAACACATGCGCCTCACCTCTGCCAACAGCATCAATGTGGCTCGTTTCTTGCCTCAGGCCTTCTACTATTTCTGGGCGTACGCACAAATTAGTGAAGAATTAAGGAAGAAGAATGAAAAATTGGTTTGCTGTGTGCCGAGTGGTAACTTCGGCAACATCTGCAGCGCCCTCTTCGGCAAGCGGATGGGATTGCCCATCGACCGCTTCATTGCAGCCAACAACCGCAACGATGTCTTCTACGAATACCTGCAGACGGGTGAATATCGTCCGCGTCCCAGTGTGCAGACGCTTGCTAATGCGATGGATGTGGGTGATCCCAGTAACTTCGCTCGCATCTACGAACTTTATGGCAAGAGTCATGAAGCCATCACGAAGGACATCAGTGGGGCCACCTACAACGACGAACAGATAGCAGAAACCATACGTCAGTGCCTGAAGGAAACGGGCTATCAGCTCGACCCACATGGTGCTTGCGGCTATCGTGCACTGAAGGAGAACCTGCGTCCGGGTGAGGTGGGCTTCTTCCTCGAGACTGCACATCCTGCCAAGTTTAAGGATACCGTAGAGTCTATCACGGGTCAGCCTGTAGCGATTCCCGAACGTCTGGCAGCCTTCATGAAGGGCACGAAGCAAAGCGTCCCTATGACGAAGGACTTCCAAGACTTCAAGGCTTATCTGCTTGCACAATAATCTGCGTAGAAACAAATAGTACAATAGAATGCGCCCCGATACTCGAGAAGTATTGGGGCGCACCTTATTATATGTGTTGTTTGATTATCCCTGATTTCGGTATTCTTTAGGCGATAATCCCGTTTGGGTCTTGAACCAACGACCAAAGAAACTTTGGTTGGGGAAGTTCAGGGTAAACGCAACTTCCTGAATGCTCTTGTTGGTGTGCTTGAGCAGATTCTTTGCTTCAAGCACCACGCTTTGGTTAATCCATTCAGCAGGCCCATGACCCGATGCGCGACGAATGATGCTGCTCAAGTATTTCGGCGTGAGGTGCATCTGCTCGGCATAGAATGAGATGAAACGCTCGCGCTTGTGGAACTGATTGACCAACAGAATGAAGCGGCGGAACATATCCTCTCCGTGTTTGAACGAACTGTTCACAGGGTGTCGTCCTTGCTGTGAGAGATGTAGCATGAGCAACGACATGAGGTTGTATGAAGCAGCTTGTATGGTGGATTTCGCGCATTCGTGGTAATACACCAAAGACTTGTCTTGTGTAATGGCTGCCTCCATCATTTCCATCTGTTTCCAAACAAGGTGGAAGGATGCCTTTTCGGGTTGGAAGGAGTAACATTCGCCGAGCGCAAGACTGTAGGGTAGCAGACGCTGGACGGAGATGTTGAGCTGCTGGATGAACTGCTTATGGAAATAAAACACCGCGGTGCGCGAGTCCTTGTATTGTACCATCTGCAGAATGGTGCCCGGAGGAGCAAAGAGAATGCTCATCGGCTTGATGTTGTAGTCCTTGAGGTTGCATTTGATTTTGAGATCGCCCTGCTCATAGAGTATGATGGCGAAACAATCAATCTGCGTGGGGGCATCCATGTTTTCGGGTTTGGGATTGGTGTTGACATAGCACAGCCCTTCATAGTTCTTGCCATTTTTCCGTAAACCCTTGTCTAAAGTCGCTGAGTGCTCGACTGAGAAGATTTTGATGTTTTTTTCCATAATAAACAACTTATCGGACACAAATATACGTTTTTAATTCGAATTATTGTTATATTTTTCGTAAAAAAACGAGATATTAGACAAAAATATTTGTTGTTACACGATAAAAGTATATAAAAAGGTTCTTTTTCTGCTCAAAAATCTATATCTTTGCGATGCATTTGTGTAATTACTGAATATAAAAAACAGCTAAATATGAATAAGATAACCATTATTTCCTATTCTGTGTTCTGCTTCTCCTTGATGCTCTTCACGGCTTGTAGCTCAAAGCAAGAGCAAGTGGAGGAAGAAACAATTGCCGTTGTTGTGGAAAAGGTGACACCTTCCAGCGACTATGCTCAGATGCCTTATGTGGGTGTGGTGGAAGAGGAAAGCTCCACGAGTGTCAGCTTCACGGGGATGGCGATGCTGAAAAGTATGACCGTGAACGAAGGACAGGCTGTGCGCCGAGGCCAACTTCTTGCCGTCATCGACGAGACTCAGGCACGCAACACGTTGGCTACTACAAAGGCAGCCTTGGACCAAGCCAAAGATGCCTACGACCGCATGAAACTCTTGCACGACAGCCAGTCGTTGCCCGATATCAAGTGGGTGGAGGTGGAGAGCAAGGTGGCACAGGCACAGTCGGCCTATGATATGGCGAAGAAAAACCTCGATGATTGTCGCCTCTATGCTCCTGTAAGTGGGGTGGTGGGTTCGAAGATAATGAATGTGGGCGAAACGGTGCTGCCCACAGAACCTGTCTTGACCATTCTCTCGATTGACCGCGTAAAGGTGCGTGTGGCTATTCCAGAACGTGAGATTGCCAGCATCACTCCCCAGATGGAAACCATCATCGGTGTGGATGCGCTTGGTGATGAAACCTTTCAGGGCGGACGCATTGAGAAAGGTGTGAGTGCCGACCCTCTGACTCATACCTATGACATCCGCATCACGGTGCCCAACCCAGGTCATAAACTGTTGCCCGGTATGGTGGCGCGTGTGAAAATGAGACATGGAGAAAATGAGAAAATGAAAAACGAAGGGCTAGCGTTGCCCGTAAAGGCTGTGCAACAGTCGTCGGACAAGCAACTCTTCGTGTGGGTGGTCAAGGACGGCAAGGCCCATCGGCAATCGGTGACCATCGGACAAACGGTGGGCAACCGTGTGGTGATAGAGAGCGGACTCTCCGAAGGTGACCAGGTTATCGTTGAGGGTTATCAGAAAGTGGGCGAAGGAACGCCTGTCAAGAATTAAGAGTGAAGAATTAGGATGGAATGGAGCAAGAGTTGGGCAGCGTGGCCTGTCAATAACTATAGGATAACGATTGTCATCACGGCATTGCTGTTGGCATTCGGACTTTATGGCATGTACATGATGCCAAAGGACGAGTTCCCTGCTTATACCGTACGACAAGGACTTGTGGTTGCCGTGATGCCTGGTGCCACAAGCGAGGAGATAGAGGCGCAAGTGGCTCGTCCGTTGGAACGTTACCTCTTCACCTACAAGGAGGTGAAGCGCGAGAAGACGACCACCACCAGCCAGAACGGAATGTGCCTGGTGATGGTGCAGTTGCAGGACCACATCAACAACAAAGACGAGGTGTGGAGCAAACTGAAGCACGGCATCAATACTTTCAAGAGTCAGTTGCCTAGCGGGGTTGCGGCGGTGATTGTGAACGATGACTTTGGCGATGCTTGTGCCCTTCTGATTACGGTCGAGAGCCAGCAACGCAGTTATCGCGAACTGCAACAATATGGCGATGAACTGGCCGACCGCCTGCGTCGTGTGCCCTCGGTGAGCAATGTGCGCCAATATGGTGAGATAAAAGAACAGTTGACGCTCTACATCGACCGCGAACGTTTGGCCGCCTATGGAATTGGTCAGGCTGCCCTGATGCAAGCCATATCGGGACAAGGACTGACCACGATGGCCGGAAGTGTGACGGGTGGTGACCAAAGCATCCAACTGCATGTCGGGCCCACGCAGAGCAGCGAGGAGGAGTTGATGAACCAAATCCTGTACTCCGATAATAATAAGGTAGTGCGCGTGCGCGATATAGCCACCGTGAAGCGTGAGTTTGACACCAGCGAGAGCTATGTGGAGAACAACGGTAATCGCTGTGTGCTGCTTTCCCTCGAGATGAACGCTGGTCACAACATCGTGGCCTATGGTCGGCAGGTGGATGAGGTCATCGACCTGTTTAAGAAAGAGTATTTGCCGCAGGATGTGGAGATTCGCCGCATCACCGACCAACCCAAGGTGGTGGGCGATTCTGTGCACGACTTCTTGCGAGACCTCTTTATTTCTATGGCCATCATCGTTTTGGTGATGATGATACTGTTCCCTGTGCGCTCGGCCATCGTGGCGGCCATTACTATCCCGCTGAGCACTTTCACTTCCACCGGCATCATGTATGCCTTGGGCATTCCCTTGAACACCATCACGCTGGCTTGCCTTATCGTTGTGCTGGGAATGATAGTCGATAACTCGATTGTGGTCATCGACGGCTATCTGGAATATCTGGGCAAGGGACACGGACGCCGCGAATCGGCGGTGCTGGCTGTGAAGCAATACTTTGCCCCCATGATGTTGGCCACCGTATGTATCTGCGCCATCTTCTTCCCCTTGATTATGACGATGCGAGGCGAGGCACACGATGTCATCCAGTCGTTCCCCATCACGATGACCATCAACCTGATGGTGTCGTTGGCGGTTGCTGTGGCGGTCATTCCTGTGCTCGATGCCGCGCTGATAAAGAAGGTGGAGCAGCAGAAGGAAGGAGAAATGAAACTGACCGACCGCGTCCAGGTCTTCTACGAGAAGTGCCTGAAGTGGACTTTCAAGCATCCTAAGACAACGATGATAGGGGCTGTGGTGCTGGTGGTGCTGAGCAGTCTCATCTTCCCGCAACTGAAGATGCGCCAGTTCCCCTATGCCGACCGCAACCAGTGTGCCGTAGAGATATTCCTGCCCGAGGGTGAGGGACTTGACCGTACGCGCGAGATTGCCGACTCGATGCGCAACTTCCTGCAGCGCGACGAACGTGTGACAAGCGTAACCTCCTTCATCGGGTGCAGCAGTCCTCGTTTCCAGGTGTCCTACGCACCACAGATGGGAGGCAGGAACTTTGCCCAGCTTATTGTGAACACCCCTGATATAGAGACCACCTTCGGTATGCTCAACGACTACGCTCCTGAGTGGAGCAACCATTGGCCCGATGCCTACGTTCGCTTCAAGCAAATGGACTTCCTCTATGTGCCCACCCACGAATATCGGTTCTATGGCGAGAATCTTGATAGCCTGAATCGTGCAGCCGAGATGCTGATGGCCGAGATGCGTCGCATTCCAGGCATCGAGTGGGTTCATACCGACTATGACCAACCGCATCCCATCATGGAGGTAAACCTCGATCCTGTCTCTTCCGCCCAGTTGGGCATCAACCGCACGCTGGCGCAGCTCCAGTTGACGCTGCAGACGGGCGAGATGCAGGTGGGAAGCATCTGGGAGGGCGACTACGAGGTGCCCATCGTGGTGAAGGACGCTTCCGCCCAGCACATGAAACTTGGTGAGGTTGGCAACACCTACCTGACCACTTCGGCGGGCCAAAGTGTGACCCTTCGTCAGGTGGCCGAGGTGACACCCACTTGGACGCAGTCGAAGATTGTACACCGCAATGGTGAGCGTTGCCTCAGTGTGACTGCTGAGGGCAAGCGCAACGTATTGGCGGCTCCCATTCAAAGTCAGATACAGAAAATTATGAAAAACCTGCAGTTGCCACAAGGCGTGCGTAGTGAAGTGGGCGGCGAGGTAGAACTGAACAACGAAATGCTGCCGCAGATTGCTGCCGGTATCGGCATTGCGCTGGTCATTATCTTCTTCTTCATCCTGTTCAATTTCAAGCGCTTTGGCATCACCATTCTCTGCATGGCTGCTATCGGATTGAGTATGCCTGGCGCCATGTTGGGCTTGTGGATTGCCAACCGCACGCTGGGCCTGACCTCCCTCTTCGGATTCATCACCCTCATGGGTATCATCATGCGCAACGAAATCCTCATCTTCGAGCATGCTGACGACCGTATGTCTCAGGGATGGTCGGCGAAGGATGCCGCCTTCGATGCGGGTCGTCGCCGTATGGTGCCCATCTTCCTCACCACCGCCACTACGGCAGTGGGCGTCATTCCTATGATTGTGGCAGGCTCTTCGTTCTGGATGCCGGTCGGCATCACCATCTTTGCGGTTGGTATCGGCACGCTCATCTTGGTGGTGACCGTCCTGCCTGTGGTGTATTGGAAACTGAACGACAAGAAAATTAAAAATTAAAAATGAAAAATTAAAAATTGAATGTAATGAGACGATTGATAGTATTAATTTTTCACTTTTCATTTTTCACTTTTCATTCGGCAATGGCCCAGACATTAAGTTTGGAACAATGCCTCGAACTTGCCCGTCAGCACAACCGCACGTTGCAGAATGCAGCGCTCGAAATAGAGATGGCAACGGAGCAAAGGAAGGAAGCCTTCACCAAGTATTTTCCCGACATCGAAGCCAACGTGATGGCCTTCCGCGCCTTCGAGGATATGGTGAAGGACGACGGAACCATACCGCAGGAGATTGCCGCCATCAACCCCGAATTTGCCCAATACATTGGAGCGCCCTTTTCCTACAGCGAGTTCAATCGGGCCTATTCCGCAGTCGTCACATTGACCCAACCCATCTATGCGGGTGGTCGCATTATGGCGGGCAATAAATTGGCCAAGATAGGGCAGGAGGCTGTAGCGCTTCAGTTGAAGATGAAGGAGAAAGACGTCTTGCAGAAGGTGACGGAGTGCTATTGGCAAGTGGCTTCTGTGAAGTACAACCTCGAAACCATAGCTGCGGCTGAGAAGCAACTCGATGCCGTCAAAGAGTTGGTGGAGAACTATGTAAAGGCCGGCGTGACCACGCGGAACGACCTCCTGAAGGTGCAACTGCGTCAGCAGGAACTGGCCTCGAACCGACTGAAACTGGAGAATGGCGAACATGTTTTGCTGCTCTTGTTGGCGCAGCAGATAGGTATGGCTGGGCAGAAGATAGATATCGACACCTCTTCTTTGGAGGCACAGGAGCCCACTTCCGTGCTCGTTCCAACCGATGAGGCTGTAGCCAACCGTGTGGAGATGGCTCTCCTGCAGAAGCAAGTCGAAGCCGACCAACTGCAGGTGAAACTGGAACGCGGCAAATATCTGCCCTCTGTGGCAGTCGGCATGATGGGCTACAATGCCGGATTGGGCGGACTTTCCGACAACGTGAAGAAATACATGGACACAAACATGACCAATGGGCTCGTGTTTGGAACCGTCAGCGTCCCCCTCATGTCGTGGTGGGGTGGGCGACACGCCATTCGTCGCACCCAGTTGAAACTTCAGCAGGCCAAGAACGAGGCGGACGATGCCCGCGAGCAGTTGGCGGTGGATGTGGAGTCGGCTTGGAGCAACCTCACGGAAGCCTACAAGCAGATAGACATTGCCCGCAGCTGTGTGGAGTCGGCAGAAGAGAATCTTCGCATGAGCACCGACCAATACAAGGCTGGCACAAGCACGCTCACCGACCTTCTCGATGCAGAAACGCTCCATCGCCAGGCTCGAAGCCAGCTCTCCGACGCTATGGCCACCTATCAGGTACGCCTTGCCGACTATCAAAGAAAGAGCCGTTGACGACGACACAATACTATATCGTACGTCTTCGAAATACTATTGCGCCACCCGATGATATAGTATTCTTGTACGTGCCGCAATAGTATGTCGCTACGGCACGAAAATTATGGCCGTCGTGAAAGATTATTTTCCTTTTGTTCGCGTAATATAAAATATTTTTATTAACTTTGTGGCAATAAGTATTTGTTTTTAAGTTAAAAAGCCATGAAAAAGTTATTTTTCCTTGCATTATTGGTCATAGGTTGTGTACTGCCCAAAGGTGGGTTGCGTGCCGATGATGCATATACGAAATACCTGTTCCTCTATTTCCCGTCGAACAGCGACGAGAACATCTACTATGCCCTCTCCGACGACGGTTTCAACTACACGCCCTACAACAATGGAAATCGCATCGTGGCTGCCGACACAGTGAGCATTAAAGGTGGGTTGCGTGACCCGCATGTCTTGCGTGCGCACGACGGATGGTACTATATGGTGGCCACCGATATGCGATCGGCAGAAGGGTGGTCGTCGAACAGAGGAATGGTGCTCATGAAGTCGAAGGACTTGATAAATTGGGAACACTCTACTGTTCATTTCCCCACCAAGTATCAAGGCACCAACTTTGCCAACGTCACTCGTGTGTGGGCGCCTGAGACCATCTACGACCCCGTAGAAGGCAAGTATATGGTGTACTACTCCTTGTTGACCAACGACGGTACGATAACCTACGACAAGGTGTATTATAACTACGCCAACGACGACTTTACCGACCTCATAGGCGAACCAAAGCTGCTCTTCGATCGTGGTGCTTCGACCATCGATATGGACATCGTGTTCAATGACGCCGATAGCCTCTATCATGCCTTCTATAAGAACGAGAACGACGGCGGCATAAGCAAGGTCACCGCCTCGCAGCTGACCGCACCCGCAGGGCAGGAGGGTAGCCAATGGAGCGCCCCCTCGGGCAAACTGCAGCAGACCAACGTCGCTGTGGAGGGCGCAGGCGTCTTTAAGCTTATCGACGGCAGCACGTGGGTGCTGATGTACGACTGTTACGGCAGCGGCTACTACCAGTTCTGCACAAGTCCCGACCTCACAACATTCACGTTCCGCCAAAATACCTACACCAGTGGAGCATTCACACCTCGACACGGAACCGTCATTCCCGTCACCGATGCCGAAATCTCCCGTATGAACAAGGCATTGGGCAACAGCCTGGAGGACCGCGAGGCGGCAGTTCAGGATGCCAGCGTCACAAACCCGATGGCGGTAAATTACATCGTCAACGGCGAAATGAATAATGGCACAACGGGCTGGTCCAACACCACTGGGGCCAGCAACCACCTGACGGCAACGAACCAGCATGACGACTTCGAGGTGCCGTTCTTGGAGAATTGGAATCCCACCGCCTTTACTGGGAAGATTTATCAAACCGTCAACAACATACCCAACGGCACATATGTGCTGAACATTGCAGCCTTCGTCGCCACCTATGGCGACGGCACGCAACAGTATGTCTATGCCAACGACACAAAGGTGTACCTGACCAGCGGCACGCCCACCAACTATCAGATTGTCTTCTGTGTCACAGACAACACCCTGGAGGTGGGCCTTTGGCAGACCGCCGCAATCAACCAATGGATGGGCATCGACAACGTGCGCCTCACCTACTATGGTGCGGGGGATAACGTCTCCGCTGTCGAGACCTTGCTTGTGGAACAACAAAACGCAGCCATCGCAGCCGCGTTGATTGAGGAAATCAACATTGCACGGTCGCTGGGCGTAGATGTCACTCATGCTCAAGCCTTATTGGGACAGGAAGGTCTGACCGCCGCGATGGTGACGCAGGAAGTGCAGGACCTCAAGGTGGCTGAATATCAGACCGTCCTCGCCAACTATACAGACGATAAGACCTCGCTCCTGGGCAACTGGACAAACGTCAACCAGACACAGCGCAACGGCCAACACTACGATGGTTCCAACAACACCAGGTATTGGGAGCAGAACAATGGTTGGGGAAATACTTCTTGGAACATGAGCATGAGGCAGACGCTCACCCTGCCTGCCGGAAACTATGTCTTGAAGTGTGCAGGCCGCTCATCTTCCGATGCCGTTGTGGCCACAATGTCGGCAGAGGGCAAGTCCGTTCGTTTCCCCACCAAGGGCGACACAGGCTATGGTATCGACACCTCGGGCGCAGCCAATTTCTCCTCTTCGGGCACCTATGCCAACACCGGAAAGGGACGCGGATGGGAATGGCGCTATCTGCCCTTCACCCTCTACGAACCGAAGAGTGTCACCATTGTTTTGGAAGGTTCAGTCGAGAATGCCGCCCAGCAATGGATGAGCCTGACTTCGTTCTCCATCCTTCGCAAGGACATCAGCATGCTTTCTGGCGACATCAATGACGACGGGACGGTGAACCTATTGGATGTGCCCGCCCTCGTGGCATTGCTTTTGGCCAACAGCGAGGTGAACGATGTGAACGACGTGAATGGTGACGGTAGCCTCACGCTTGCCGACGTAACGTCGCTCGTCAACTACATTCTGGAAAATGAATAGGGAGAAACCCTAACAAGCCTTTCATTTTATGCTTTATCGTCCGTGGAATAGCAATTATTTGCTGTTCTACGGACTTTTTAGTTGCGTTCTATGTATACTCGCGGTTGAAAATTTGGAAAAGTTTTTGTTAGTTACGCTTTTTTTCGTACCTTTGCACGCCGATTATTATCAGGGGTACCCTCTGGTATACCCAAATCTGCGTGTAAATAGTCCGTTTCCATTGGCCTGGACGGGTGGTTTGTGAATCGCAGAACAAGTAGTAATGAACAATAAAGAATTAAAAAACTAAAATGGACACACTTAGTCAGAAGACCACTAATGTGAACAAGGTGACAGCCCAGAAAGAGTGGGTCGTAGTTGATGCTACGGACCAGGTATTGGGTCGTCTGTGCACAAAGGTGGCAAAACTGTTGAGAGGTAAGTACAAGCCCAGCTTCACACCCAATGTGGACTGTGGTGATAACGTAATCATCGTGAATGCGGACAAGATTGTCCTGACGGGCAACAAGATGACGGACCGCACCTACCTGACCTACTCCGGTTATCCCGGCGGCCAGAAGGAGCACACTCCCGCCAGCATCATCGCCAAGAAGAACGGCTACGAGAAGTTGCTCCGCAAGGTAGTGAAGGGCATGCTGCCCAAGAACAAGTTGGCTCGTGAAATCCTGACCAACCTGTACATCTACGAAGGTCCCGAGCACAAGCATGAAGCTCAGAGTCCCAAGACAATCGATATTAACCAGTATAAATAATAATAAGGAATGGATACAGTAAATGCACTGGGTCGCCGCAAGAGCGCCGTTGCCCGCATCTATGTAACTGAGGGTACGGGTAAGATTACCATCAACAAGCGTGACCTCACTGAATATTTCCCCAGCTCCATCCTGCAGTTTGTGGTTAAGCAGCCTCTGGCTACTGTGGATGCAGTTGAGAAGTACGATATCAAAGTAAACCTCACTGGTGGCGGCTTCACTGGTCAGTCACAGGCTCTGCGCCTGGCCATCGCCCGCGCTTTGGTGAAGATCAACGCCGAGGACAAGAAGGCACTGCGTGCCGAAGGCTTCATGACCCGCGATAGCCGTGAGGTTGAGCGTAAGAAGCCCGGACGTCCAAAGGCACGTCGTCGCTTCCAGTTCAGTAAGCGTTAATTGGAATTGTCCGATGACAACGGTTTAGTATCTAAACCCGTGAGACTCCTATTAATCGGGGGACTACCCACGAGTTGATTCTAACAAAGGAATTAAAAAGAAAGTAAACAAATTTAAACCAAGGTTGTAAGGTTGTTAGGTTATAAGGTCGCTTCGCTGCTAAGGCTGTAGGACCTCAAAACCTCAAAACCTCAAAACCTCAAAACCTAAAGAAAATGTCAAGAACAAATTTTGACCAACTCCTGGAGGCAGGCTGCCATTTTGGCCACCTCAAGAGAAAATGGAATCCCGCTATGGCTCCCTACATCTTTATGGAGCGCAATGGCATTCACATCATCGACTTGCACAAGACTGTTGCCAAGATTGACGAGGCTGCAGACGCTATGAAGCAGATTGCCAAGAGCGGCAAGAAGATATTGTTTGTTGCTACTAAGAAACAGGCCAAGAGCGTCATCGCCGAGAAGGCTGCCAGCGTAGGCATGCCTTATGTAATCGAGCGTTGGCCCGGTGGCATGCTCACCAACTTCCCCACCATCCGCAAGGCTGTCAAGAAGATGTCCACCATCGACAAGCTCATTGCCGACGGCACATACAGCAACCTCTCGAAGCGCGAGCTTCTGCAGGTTACCCGCCAGCGTGCCAAGTTGGAGAAGAACCTCGGTTCTATTGCCGACCTGAACCGTCTGCCCAGCGCACTCTTCGTAGTTGACGTGCTGAAGGAGCAGATTGCCGTTCGTGAGGCCAACCGCCTGGGCATCCCCGTATTCGCTATCGTTGATACCAACTCCAATCCCGACAACGTTGACTTCATGATTCCTGCCAACGATGACTCTGCAAAGAGCATCGAGGTTATCCTCGACGCCCTTGTAGCTGCCATCAACGAAGGTATGGAAGAGCGCAAGGTTGAGAAGGCTGACTCCGATGCTGCTGCTAACAGCAAGAAGGACGGCCGCGAGGTAGAAGAGGACGACGAGGAAGCCGAAGAAGAGGCTCCCGCTGCCGAAGAGGCTGCTGAAGAGGCTGCCGAGTAAGAGAAGAATGAAAAGTGAAAAGTGAAAAATTGATAGCACTTACTTTTCTGAAGCAGGACATTCAATTTTTCACTTTTATTATTTAACTTTCAACTTTTCACTTTTAATTTTTAACTTTTAATTTTATATTGTACTATGGAAGTTACAATGAATGATATCAAGAAGCTCCGCGAAATGACGGGCGCAGGCTTGGCCGACTGCAAGAAGGCTTTGGCTGAGAGCGACGACATGGACGGTGCTGTTGCATACCTCCGCAAGAAGGGCGCTGCTGTGGCTGCAAAGCGCAGCGACCGCGATGCTGCTGAGGGCTGTGTATTGGTGAAGGCACAGGACGGATTCGGTGCCATCATCGCCTTGAAGTGTGAAACCGACTTCGTAGCCAACAATGCTGACTTCGTGGCTCTCACACAGCAGATTCTCGACGCTGCCGTAGCCAACAAGTGCAAGACACTTGACGAGGTGAAGGCTCTGCCTATGGGTGACGGCACAGTGCAGGACGCTGTGGTTGCACGCAGTGGTATCACAGGTGAGAAGATGGAACTCGACGGCTACCAGACTCTGGAGGCCAACACCATCGCCACCTACAACCACATGAACCGCAACGGACTTTGCACGATGGTTGCCCTGAGCAAGCCTGTTGCCGACGAGACTGTTGGCAAGAACATCGCCATGCAGATTGCTTCTGCTGCTCCTGTGGCAGTAGATGAGAGCGGTGTTCCCCAGGAGGTGAAGGACAACGAGTACAACGTTGCCATCGAGAAGACCAAGGAAGAGCAAGTGCACAAGGCTGTTGAGGCTGCCTTGAAGAAGGCTGGCATCAATCCCGCACACGTTGACAGCGAGGACCACATGGAGAGCAATATGACCAAGGGTTGGATTACAGCCGAGGATGTTGCCCGCGCCAAGGAAATCATCGCCACAGTCAGCGCTGAGAAGGCTGCCAACTTGCCCGCCGCTATGGTTGAGAACATCGCCAAGGGTCGTCTCGGCAAGTTCCTCAAGGAAAACTGCCTTCTCTCTCAGGAGTACATCTGGGACAAGAACCAGACCGTAGAGCAGTACCTCAAGTCTGTTGACAAGGAACTCACCGTTCAGGGCTTCAAGCGCTTCACACTGCGCGCTGAATAAGCGAGCATCCAAGCTTTTACTCTTATGCGTCGCCTGGCAGCAATGCCGGGCGGCGCTTTTTTATGTGGTGCGCAACCTGTTCTCGCCCAAAAGTGCTGCGCTAAATACTCTATGTTTAATCAAGGCCTTGTAGAAGGAAGTTAAGTGTTAACAAGAAAGAAATCTTCCAATTCCAAATCTTCCAATTAAAAAACGAGGTATATAGCCCCTTTCTAAAGACTATATAAATAATTAATATATAAGTAATTATATAATATAATAGGGAGGTTG
>JAEEGL010824818.1_pt1 | contig 17747 bp, 11 predicted proteins | sample 9134231 | NCBI WGS metagenome assembly JAEEGL01 (sample SAMN16246548, study PRJNA631951) | gut metagenome | biome: gut microbiome; feature: rumen; material: fiber-attached | host: Bos | place: Iran: Karaj | collected 2018-10 | reverse complement strand
GCCCTAAAAAATGTATGAATAACAGATGTTGATGATCTCGTAAAATTAGAAAATCTTATTTCTGGTTGAGATTCAGAAAGAATAAAGACGAATTTAGAAGCATTAAAAAGTGTATGAATAACAGATGTTGATGATCTCGTAAAATTATGAAGTATTATATGTTGTGTTATTCCCGAGGAATTATATATTTTATTGAAAAAATTTTGATTAAGTTGAGGTGATCTAGAGCAATATAAAGATTTATTATGTGAATATTCTTCTTGTTTAGTAAATCTATCTGAAATTAAAGAGGATAATTATAATTGATATCTAAAATATTTTAATAAAGTTATTGAATTAGAAAAGAATATATATATCTCCAAAATGGAAGTAGATAGAATAATATGGCATATATCAGTCCTTTCTTTTGAGGAATCTGAAAACTATTTAAAACTTTTAGAAGAATGTTGTGTAAATAAAAAGATTCCTTGTTCTGCTTTTTTGAGCTGTTTTAATTGAAAAACTCTAAATAAAAAAGCAATTAATTTTTTACTAAGGTGATTTAATGCTTCTGTTCAAAATGATACAGATGTGAACTTTTTAAATGATGCCATAAATAGATTATATCCATGACTGAATGTAGAATTTGATGGGGAAGAAACAAAAGAAATATTATGATTTGTGGATGGCATTTGATGAATTAATAAGTGATATTCTATTCTCATACTTGTAATTGAAAAATTACAGAAAGATTGAGTTAGTGGTTTGAATTTAAATCGTAAATTAATAGAAAAGCTGAGAGATTATAAAAAAGTTCTTGATATGTATCCTGAAGATAAAATTCCAGATTGATTAAAAATAAGTGTGGGACTAGAATTTGAGATGACCAAATATTTTTCAGACTGGTATAGGGAAACAACATGAAATGATTACAATGAGGTTGTAAATAAGATTGTAGAAAACGCTAAAGTTTGAATAGAAAGAGAATGAGTATACGAATTTGCGACTAAACCATCTACAAATCCATTGGCTGCTTTGTTGGAAATTCATTTATTGAATAAACTGAATTTGTTGGATATAAACGATATGCAAAAACTTCCATGAAGTGCAGATAAGGTGGAATACAGTGGTAGAAATTGAACATGATATCATTTAAATATTTGATCTGATTCTGATCTTTGAATTGATGACAATATTTTATTTATTCAAAATATTTGTACAATTTTGCCTCGATGATGAATGAATAATTGAGGAAATGTATCGAGAATTAATCATTATAGTAATATAAATTCTAAATCTTCTAGTTTCTCTGTGTTTCCAAATTCTGAATCAAAGAAATATATAGAACTTCGTACCTATAGTGTGGATGATGTTGAACTTTTTGAAAAAAATGTACTATTCAATACCTATGCTGTTATGTGAAGCCAGGCACAAAATAAAGTTTCTACCGTTACATCAAAAATAGTGATGAAGTTGCGAAAGAATGATACAATTAATAATGTTGGGGATTTGATGAAATATTTGTTAGAAAATGATTTATTTTTAGATGATAAAGATAGTAAATCAAAAAGAATAGCTGCTGAGTTTATATTTATGCAAATTGCTATATTGAGAGCTATTAATAATTATAATATACATTTCATTGATAATGAATTGTTTGGTATTGATGAAATATCAGACCATTTAAATGATTCTTGGAAAGATTATTTTATGACTTTATTGTGTTTGGACAATTGAGAGACGATTTGATATAATGATGGATGACATTCTTTTTTATTTATGAAACGTTGCTGTAAGAAAATATATAACGCATTTATTAGTGGATCGCTTGATTTTAAAAAATATTTAGAAAAAGGTGAACCATTTTCAATTGATGAAATTAAAGAAATATTGAATGAATATTGAGAAGATATAGAAGATATAAAAGAAACTAAAATGTTTTTAGCTGCTAGGTGGTTTAATAAGAGATTATTATGGGAAAAATTAACTGTTTGATGTGATAATACACAAGATTTGGAAGACTTAATTGCTGATAAAAAAGCGAATATAGATAGGGTTAAAAATTATATTAAGTGAATGAATTATAGCTTAAAAATTGATAGACAGTATCTACAAAATTATTTTAAAAATAATATGTCATTAATTCAATATAATCCTTATTATTGAATAGATACGGATTTTATGAATAAAATTATAAATTTAAATAATTTCTTTTTGAAAAAAGATGATACAAACGCAAATTGAGTATTACAAAAAACGATTTTTGAGTGAGAAGAGGAGTCAGATATTTCAAAATATAGTATTTTTGAGACATGATATATGAGAAAATGATATAATTATTATCAATGATGAACTGATAATATGCTTTTACATAGTGTTCAAAAAATTGCTTTAAGTTATATGGATAATATAAAAGACATTTTGAATACTGATTATGAAAATGAAAGTGAAAATGGCAGGTTGGCTAGAGCTGCATAAGTAGCTTTATTATAAATATAGTGTGAAAATCTTTGATTCATACTTTTTTTATAAAAGAGAAGATTGTTGATATGACTTATTAACTTTAAAATCAGCCTTATATATTTTTCACATATTATTCTATATTTTTCACATATTATTCTATATTTTTCACAATGTCAATATTTACTATCACAATCGTAAAGATGAATAAGATACTTCGTTGATAGTGAATGGAGGCATGCCATAAATAAAAAATTAAAAAAATATTCATCATTTATAAATTGGTTTTATAATTTATGTGAACGATTAACAATGAAAGAAAGAAAATTAGAAATGCAATGCCAAGAAAAACAACACATGACGCGATGAAAGGTTTTGCCAACTGTTGCTTTACTCTGAGTATTGCTATGATCTCCATCTGAAACATTTGCACAGAAAGTAAGCGATGTAAATGGTGGAGTAACTACGGAGATAGTACAAAAAGATTCCAAATCTAAGAATTTTGAGATGATTTGTGATAGTTGAATTGGAGTATCATGAGATGATTGAACATCAATTGAGTCAGAATGGGTAGATTGAATAGATTGAATGGAAAAATCTAAATGAAAAGGTGATAAATTATGAATTGATATTCATGGAATGGTACAAGTATGATCATGAGTTGCACCAGAATATGCTGATGTATGATCTAATAAAGCTACGTTAACTGCGATGTTAGATGTAAGTCATAGAAAAAGTTGATTGGGATTTACTGTGGTTAGAATGGATGATTTTCATGATGATCCATCACGACCAGCATCTAGGGTTACAGTGTTAAACCCACACTGGACTAAGACTTTTTGAAAGGATGGTCAATGACATGTAAGTGTTGAGTGAAAATATGCATTTATTGATCATTTGTCGGAAGCAAACTGATTCTCGCCAGATATTATATGATCATATACGACGAATAGATGATGGATATTGGAATGATTGTATGGACATAAGTTTCAGAAAGGACCTGATAGTGATGCATTCCGTTTGTCAGTATCAAAGAAAATGTCCGAAGCTTTAAAAATTACAGCACAATGATGGTATGAAACATGATATGATAAACATTTTTATGGTCGTGTAATATTGGACGTAGATCTTTGAGATGGATTTGGAATTCAATTGAGTTGTATTATGAAAGATTGAAAACTGACTCCAACTACTTGACTAATGTATGTATTCTAGCGAAATTATTTATGTTCAGAAATATAATAAAAGAATCCCTCAAATGAGAGATTCTTTTATTAGTTTGAAAGTGCGATTTCGTTCATATCGTAGCACCTAAATAAAAAAAGTGATAAAAAACTTGCAAAAGAAAAAAAAATAATTATATTTGTAGCACCTGTAAGGTTCAGGTGATATTCTATAATAAATATAGAATATGTAAACTTATATGAAAAAATAAGTTTATAATCTGAAGGTTACATTAGTATTTTATCCTTTATAAATATGAAACGATGGCAAAAGTTATTTGAATTGATCTATGAACAACAAATTCATGTGTATCATATATGCTCGGAGATAAGTCCGAAGTGATTGCAAATGCAGAATGAAACAGAACTACGCCTTCAGTAGTTTACATCAAATGAGATGAGCTTTTAGTTTGAGATCTTGCAAAAAGAAAGGCTGTATTAGAGCCAAAAAATGTAATCTATGAAGTTAAGAGATGGATTGGACGTAAATATAGTGAAGTTAGAAATGAACTTGCTAAGATGCCTTATGAAACTAAAGAGGGATCTGATGGAGGAGTAATTATTATGGTAGATGGTAAGGAATATAAGCCTGAACAGATTTCAGCTTTTGTTCTTACTAAATTGAAAGATGATGCAGAAAAATTCTTATGAGAAAAGGTTACACAAGCTGTAATTACAGTTCCTGCATATTTTAACGATTCTCAAAGAAATGCTACTAAAGCAGCTGGAGAAATTGCTGGACTTAAAGTAGAAAGAATTATAAATGAACCAACTGCTGCTTCTCTTGCTTATGGAGAAGGAAAATCAAAAGATGAAAAGATTATGGTATTCGATCTTTGATGAGGAACTTTCGATGTTACAGTTCTTGAGATTTCATCAGAGGGAACATTCCAAGTACTTTCAACATCTTGAGATACGGCTCTTTGATGAGCTAACTGGGATCAAAAGATTGTAGATTATTTATTAGAAGAATTTAAAAATAAGGAGGGAATTGACTTACATGGAAATGCATGAGCTATGCAAAGAGTTAAAGATGAAGCAGAAAAGGCTAAAATGCAATTATCAAATGTTGATAGAGTAGATGTTACTATTCCATTTATTGCACAATGACCTGATTGAGCTCCAAAGAACTTGGATGTAGTACTTACAAGAGCTAAATTCGAATCATTATGTTCAGATTTATTTAAAAAGTGTGAAGAACCAGTATCTGTTGCTATGAAAGATAGTGGATTATCAAGTAGTGATATAAATGAAATTATATTAGTTTGAGGATCTACAAGAATGCCTCAAATTCCAGGAATAGTTCAAAAGGCTTTAGGAAAAGCTCCAAAGGCTACAGTAAATCCTGATGAAGCTGTAGCTCAATGAGCAGCTATTCAATGAGGAATTATTCAAGGAGATGTAACGGATATTTTGTTGCTTGATGTTACTCCATTAAGTTTAGCAGTTGAAGTTGAGGGATGATTAGCTCATGTTATGATTCCTAAAAACACAACGATTCCTGCTAAAAAATCGAATATTTATACAACGGCTGCTGATAATCAGACTGCTGTAACTGTTCATGTAACACAATGAGAGAGGCAATTTGCTAGAGATAATAAATCATTAGGAATGTTCAATCTAGAATGAATTCCTCCAATGAGGAGATGAATGCCTCAGATTGAAGTAACATTTGATATTGATGCTAACGGAATTCTTAACGTAACGGCTCAAGAAAAATCTACATGAAAACAACAATCTGTTACTATTGCATGATCTACTAATATTTCAGACGAAGAAATTGAGAAGGCAAAAGCTGAAGCAGAGAAGTTTGCTGAAGAAGATCGTAAAAGAAAAGAAGTAATCGAAGCTAAAAATGGACTAGAATCAATGATTTATGCTATTGAATGATTAGGACAAGAATTTAAAGAAAAGATTTCAGATGAAGATAAGGAAACTATTAATAAATTAGTAGCTGATGGTAAGGCTATGAAAGATAAAGAAGATGTTACAGCTCAAGAAGTTAAAGATGAAACTGATAGACTTCAGAGAGAATCTCAGCCATTATTCCAAAAATATGCTCAAACAGCACAGAAAAATGCTGATGTAAATTGATGAGCAGCTCCAGCAGGAGAGTCTGGACCAGTTGAAGGAGAAGTAGTTGAAGCTTAGTTAAGTAAAATTTAAATAAAAAATCTGGCTTGATGTGATTGTTGGGTCAGATTTTTTATATTGAAGGATTTATCGTTTTGATAGACATGAAGTTAGGTGATAATTAAGAAGATGTAGTAGAAAATTTTGAAAAAGGTGGGATAATGTTTATTTTTGTAAAAAGTTGTTAAAAATTTGACAAAATAGGTGTGTGTGATTATAATAGGTATGTGAAATTATTTATTCTTTAATTTAATAGTAATGGCATTAGAAGCACCTAAATGAATAGATTCATGAATGGATCGAATGGAGGAAAAAGTTAAAAAGCCTTTGGAGAATTTAAAAAAAGAAGTAAAAGGTAATGAAGTGAAAGATACTATGAATCAGAGGAAATTTGATGAATTATGTGATAAAGAAAGACTTACGGATTTAGAAGTAAAACAAATTGTAGAATATGTAAATAAAAATAGCAAGTATTTAGAGCTTGATAATTTGAAAGTTATAACAGATACACAAGCGGAAATGTTATCAGGAGTTGAAGAACTTTATCTCAAATGATTAAAGAGTATAACAGATAGACAAGCAAGAAGTTTATCAAAAGTTAAAGAGTTTCTAGATCTTTCATGATTAAGAAAGATATCAGATGAACAGGCAAAATCGCTTGCAAAAACGGATGCGTTTTTATTGATTGATGAAGATATTTTAACTTCGAGTCAAAAACAAATTTTACAAGACTCTTTGGTAAGAGAATAATGTATATTATAATATTAGCTCCTCAATAGTCGAGGAGCTTTTTTTAACTAATTTTTATTGCATTTTAGATAAGAATCTGTATATATTTAATCACATTTATGGGAGTGTAGCTTAGTTGGTAGAGCAGATCCCTCTTAAGGATAAGGTCGTGGGTTCGAATCCCACCCCTCCCATGATTGAGAAGATGAGTAATTATAATATGAACTTCCTAGTGATAGGAAGTTTTTTTAATAATATCTATTTGTTCGTGTAAGTATAACTAGAAAATTTTTTATGTAAATTTTTGTGTAGAAAATTAAAAAATCCCTCTTTAATAGAGGGATTTTTGTATTTTGTAGATTGTTAATTATTTAACCAATCCTTTGAATTCAGAACCAGCTTTGAAAGTTACAACGTTCATTGCAGGAATCTTAATCTTCTCTTTTGGGTTTTGAGGATTAACTCCAGTTCTAGCAGCTCTCTTAGATTTCTTGAAAGTTCCGAAACCTTGAATTCTAACTTCTCCTTCTTTTTTAACTCCTTTCATTACAGTTTCGATGAAGCAGTTAGCTAGTTCTCCAGCCATTCTTTTAGAAACTCCTAATTCAGAAGCTAATTTTTCGATTAAAGCAGTTTTTGTCATTTTTACTAATTTGTTATAAGATAAAAGATTATAACGATATTATTGTAGAATTATTGTGACTAATTGCAAGAGAATTTGATAAAAATTTGAATTTTCTCTTTTAAAGAGAAATTGAATTATCCTTCCTCCATTGTGCTATTTCTTCAGAGTTTCAATTTAACAATATGCTTGGTACGCTAAATCATTTGACATTTTCAGGTCTAGTATAGTTTGGTTCTTCTAAGTTTTGCATATTTTCTTTTAGTGAATAACTTTCATTCTGTCGGCTTTCAGATTCTTTAATTACTCAGGGGATTAATCTTGTAATAGATTCAATCATTGTCATGGCTGCTACTTCTCATCATAATAATATAAATTGTCATAATGAGAGTTTTATGAATTGTTGTGGGTAATGTTTTTGCATGTAAAGTTCTCGGCGATAGTCAATTCATTCATATCTTCAACATACAAAAATTAAGTGTTCTTGTTTGGAAAATATGTAAGAATGTTTTTGATTGAAAATATTTTTGGCTGGGGAAGGGAAGATAATTTTAAAGTCTGTGTTTTCTAAGTTGTTTTCTTTGATTATTGATTCTACAGCATCAATTATTGGTTCGGCTTTGATGAGCATTCAGGCTCATCATCAATATATTTCATCATCGATTTGTTGATGTTTATCAGTACAAAATTGTCTTGGATTACAAAAGTCTATTTTCAGTATTCATTTTTCTTGTGCTTTTTTAACTAGGGAAGTAGAAATGAATGATTCAAATAATTCAGGGAAAAGTGAGATAATATGTATATTCATTACGCTTTTCAAAACTAAAAAACCTTATTTTAAATTGTTGCGCCTTTCAGCTTCTATAAATATTTTATATCGATATGTATGATCAAAGGCTTTAAATATTGCTTCTAGGTAGATAAATATAAGTATTCAGGCTGATATGAGTATTCGGGCTATTATTTCAATTGCAGAATTATTAATTAGGTTCATTTGTATGAAGAAAATCATTATAATTAATGGAATTCCGATTGCGATACAAGCATTGAATAAAAATCTACATCTAATGATAGCCTGTCTTAAAAGGCCTCTTAAGGTTAATCATAAATTGGAAAATGTTAAATTCATGCTTTTTATAACAGCATCCCATGCTGAGTAATCTTTTAGTACGATGTAATAGTTTACATATGGCCGAAGCACAATTTTTCATAAAACACAAGCTATCCATATTACAAATACGGTTATGATTACAGGGTTGTTTAAGTATCATAGCATTCGAAACCTAACAACAAAGATAAATACGGATCGCATACTTAATCACCACATATTTACTCATCCGAATTCTGCCATGATTCACCATTTTTTCCATCATTTAAGAAAGGCTGTACCTGTTTTCATGTTTTCATCTTCAATGCTATACAATAGAGCTTGTCTTCATATTGGTCAAAATATTGATATTCATATGATAAATACTATAGCGATAGCTATGATTACTCGTAAAATATTAAATCTTTGTATTGCGTTAACAAAATATATAAGAGCGTTTGAAACATCAACTCATGAATTGTATTTGAGGTTTGCTAATCAGTTTATGAAATAGATGATTCAATAAATTTGATAAAACGTGTAAGAATATGATGTCAAAAGAGCAAGCCTTATAATTCTAGGCCTGTTTATAAGTATTTTAACTGTTTCTTTGACAATTTCTTTTAACATATCTTAACTATCTTTACCAAAATATTCTTATTTTCATTCATTAGCTCAATGGCATTTTTTATATTTTTTTCCGCTTCCGCAAGGACAAGGGTCATTTGGTCTTACTTTCTTTCTTGTAGGTAATATAACTCATTCACTTGTTGAATTTTTTCCGATATCATCAGCATCAAAAACTTCTATACCATCTTCATCTTCAAATATCATTTTTCTTGGATCGGTTTTTGTTTGTGGTATGGAATTATCTCAAGCTTGAACTCTGATTTTACCATCTTTTTTAGAGATTTGAACAGGAATTCTTCATCAGAATTGTTTACTTGCTTGTTTAAGTTTTTCCATCAGTTCAGGATTATCTTGTACCATTTCGAAGAGTTGAGCTTGAGCTTCTTGTTGTTCAGCAATTGCACGATAATCTATTCTCATCAATTTAGTTGTAGTGTCTGCCTTAATGTTTTGTTGTAGTAATTCGAATTTTTCGAATGATTCTTGTTTATAAACGATAAGTGGGTCCATCTGTGCATACCCCATGAATCCAACTTTATCTTTTAAGTATTGCATATCATCGATATGAGCTACTCGTAGTTTATCAATTACTTGTAAGTTTATGTCTCTTAAAATATTGAAAAGTAGATTTTGGTCATATTTATCTCGCATATTAGTGAAATATTCTACTAATCTACGATCTAAGCTATTTGCGAGAGTTTTGTAATCCATTTTTTCATATTCAGCTTTTTGTTTTTCATTAATCTCTAATCAAAATTCTTTGTTTAAAACTAATAATAAATCTGAAGTGCTTTGTCATGTTGTTTCCGCAGTAGAGATTTGAGTGTTTAAAATTTCTTGGGAATCAATCATAAACTGTTGTTTAGTTGTTTTTACCCATTCAGCCTTTTTTTCTTCATCTTCATTTGCTTCGATTATGCTATCTCTTAAGAAATATATCCTTTTTCTTTGTTTATCTATTACGGAGTCGTAATCAAATAAGTGTTTTCTGGTACTGAAATGCCAAGCTTCAATTTCTTTCTGGGATCTTGTAATAGCGGAAGTGAATTGTTTCTGAGTTAGTTCAAGATCTGCTAAATCTTCTTTTGAAAGAAGCATTCATGCCATAGCTTGAATTCTTTCTCCTCACATTTTTCTCATTAAAGTATCATCTAGGGCAACGAAGAAAACTGAAACTCCAGGATCTCATTGTCTACCGGCACGTCCACGGAGCTGATTATCGATTCTTCTAGATTCATGTTTTTCAGTTCAGAGAATGAATAATCCATAATGGAAGTCTTTCTCGATAGTTTCTTTTGTTCATTCAGTAGATTGTAAACTAATCTTTGCAAAAATGTCTGTTTGTTCTTTCTTTTTATCGTTAATTTTTATATCAATTTTGATTCCATCCTTAGAAACGCTAGATTTCTCGGCCTTTAGAATATTTTCATTGTCTAATCAAAATTGATTTTTTAGTCAATCTATAGTTAATTCATATTCTTTTCTGGAATATACGTTTATTTTCACAGAAGTTTGATTTTTTAATTGTTTAGCGCACCATTTAGCATAGTTAGCAGCCATCTTTTCATTTAACCCGTCTTCTAATTTGATGTCGGTTCCACGTCATGCCATATTTGTGGCAACTACAACTGATTGATATTTACCAGCATTAGCTACAATATGAGCTTCTTGTTCGTGGAATTTAGCATTCAGAACGTAGTGAGTAATTGCATCTTTTTCAAGAATACGAGAAACATATTCAGATGTGGCGATATCTGCGGTTCAGATTAAGATTGGTTGTCAAATTTCGTGATAGAATTTGATATAATCTTTTACAAATTTTCGCTTAATCTGTTGGTTATAATAAACTTTATCATGTTTATCTACTCTGAGAATTGGTTTATTCGTTGGTACAATAACTACTTCTAGTTCATAAATTTTTTGGAATTCTTCTGCCTCAGTAGCAGCAGTACCTGTCATACCGGCTAATTTTTTGTACTGCTTAAAGAAATTCTGGTAAGTAATTGTGGCCATGGTTTGAGATTCACGTTGAATCTGTACATTTTCTTTTGCCTCAATTGCCTGATGTAATCATTCGCTAAATCTTCTTCATGGCATTGTTCTACCTGTATGTTCGTCAACGATTAAGACTTCTCAATTTGAAACGATATAGTCTACATCTCTAATATAGACAGCTTTTGCTCTTAATGCGTTTTCGATATGATGAATCTCTTCAAATCAGAAATCTTTGTATAGGTTTTCGACATTTAATAGCTGTTCAAGTTTAGCAATTCATTTTCCACTTAAGGATGCAGTTTTAGTTTTTTCATCTATATAGTAATCTCAGTCTTCTTCTTGATCTTTTGGTTGGTCATTTATTAATTCATTTAAAAGTCATTTGGAAACTTTTTTCTTTCAACTACATGGAGTAAGTGCATTTACGATATTAGCGTAATATGTATACTTTTCTGTGGGTTCTTCTCTGGCTTCGGATATGATTAATGGAGTTCTAGCTTCGTCAATTAAGATGGAATCTATTTCGTCGACAATAGCAAAATTTAAAGGTCTTCGGATTAGGTTCCTTCTTTCCATCGTTTGAACAAGATTATCTCTTAGATAATCGAATCATAATTCAGAATTTTCTACGTATGTGATGTCTTTAGAATATTCTTCTCTTCTTCTTTGTAGGGGAGTTCATTTAACAACGCTTCCAACTGTTAATCCTAATCGTTGATATAAATATCCAATCCATTGAGCATCACGAGATGCTAGGTAATCATTTACAGTAACTACATGAACTCAGTTTCACGATAATGCATTTAAATATACAGGAGCAGCAGCAACGAGTGTTTTTCATTCTCATGTTTTCATTTCGGCAATTTTACCTTGATGAAGGATAATTCCTCACAAAAGTTGCACATCGTAGGGAATCATATTCCAAGTTTGTTTTTCTCATTTTACATCATAGGTATCTCATACCATTCTTTTACAAGCTTGTTTTACTATAGCAAAAGCTTCTGGTAATATATCATCAAGAGTTTCTCATTTTGTTAGTCTTTCTTTGAATTCAGGAGTTTTTGCTTTAATTTCCTCATCTGTTAATGAATCAAACTTATCATATCGCTCATTTATCTTAGTGACGATTGGTCGTAGAGTGTTAATTTGTTTTTGATTATAGTCTCATCAAATCAAGTTTGTTAATCGATTGAACATAGTATGAAAATTATTTGAATATAAAGGGTAAATCTTGCTAAATTTTAACAAGTTTAATCATTATATTAATCCGACTTAATAAAACAATCTGATTTTTACTAAAATTTTGTATATTTATCCTTCTTATGTTGCGTATAAAATTGGGTTAAAGTCAAATAAAAATCTCTGTTTTTTGCTTGTCTTTTTTGCTTTTTAAAAAATAGTGAGTATAATCATGTGTTTTATATAAAAACTTCATTTTATGAAGAAAAAGTCTTTATTGATTGTTGTGATGGTTGTGTTATTTCAGGCTTTAGTCCCATCTTTTCTTTATGCAAAAACTAATGATGGTGTAACAGAACAGCCTAAAGTATGTTCGTGACCATCGGAAATGATGTCTAATTATTTCAATTTTCAATATGAAGCTATAAGTATACTTTTGTGATCAAAAGTGAATGAAAGAGTATTAACTGTTTCGCTTAGTAATACAGGTTTATTTTCGCAAAAGGTCTTAATTTTTTCGTTATCTGCTATAGACTTTGTTGCTTCAAGTCTTGCTTCAAAGGCTATGTCTTCGGTGTCTAATTTGCTTACTTCTGCGGCATTAGTTCTTTTAGTGTCGGCTTCAGTTGTTCAGTCTAATGTAGACTGATTTGCTATATTATTTAAGGATAGACCAGTGGTGAGGGATTATAAAGAAATGTTAGATATAGAAACTCAATTATTTGATGTAGCATATTTTCGTTCAAAACAGATAAATTTAACTCGTCCGCTTGAGTGAGATATGCCAACAAAATTGAAAAAGTTGATTGAGAAATACCAAAAAGCATGATTGTTAGACAAAGGGAAAACCTTAGAAGATAGTAGTAGTATGTCTGATGTTATACTTGATTTATTGTCGATGAATGCTGTGATGAAGCATTTTATAACGGTTGGTGGTACGTGAGCATTGGGTGACTATAATTGATGTCTTGGATCTTTTGGTAAAGATTGTAATAAAAATACTGCTGTCTTGAGGTTTAATCAGTCGGGTGTTAATCAATTATATGAAGATTATAGGGAAGTCAGGGCATTTTCCGCATGTAATTCATTCGCTAATTTTTTTATAAACAGTATCGATAAAACTATAAGTAATGGTAAGGAGTCGGTAAACACATCAGTTCAAGATGTGAAAGATTCAATGAATAGATTATGGTGAGCTCTTGTTGGCGGAGGAAAGTGGAATTTTAGGAATAATAGAAATAGTATATGTGAATGAATAAGTGATTATGAGATGGCGCAGTTAAGAGCTTATTGGTGACCAAATCGAAAATGTTGAGAGCGATTTAATGCTTCTATCGATGTTTCAGATATTTCCTCAGTTTTTTCTGAGATTGAATGATATTCTAAAGAAAAAATAGCTCAAAGAGAGCAAAAAAATAATATGAAGTTGGCTACAATTAATGAAAATGGAAGTTTTATCAAATTACGATCGTGGACAACAGCTTCGAATAAGAAACAACAGCGATATAAAATGTATGGATCCGGAACAGAATATAGTCCCACTTTTTCTATGGAATTAAATTCTAAATTTGAAGATATATTTGATGAGACCATGGATTGGTATTGACAATCTTTACAGAGTGCTATTTCATCGGATTATTCTAGCTTATTTTCGAAAACTAAGTGAATATTGGATCAAGTCGATGTCACAATGAGTGGTACTGATGGTTTGAAAGATGTTTTACAAAAAATTGTAGATAAACAATGTTCTAGTTAATGATATAAAATCTTGTTTTATTTGGTTATCTTTATTATGGAAGTTTATAGGAAGTGTATAAAATCTTTATTTGTGTGTGTTGTTGTATGTTTGCCTTGTTTTTCTATTGCTTCGTGGAAGGAAACAGCCTGTAAAAATGTTGATTTTGATAATAATACATGTGGAAATGTTTCTAATGATTATAAACAACCTTTTTGTATTACGAATGTTAATCGTAATTTTGGAAATGATGATGTAAATAATGTAAATTCTTGTATTTGGCCTGTTTTTACCAATGAAATTTCATCGACTTCGACTATTAATTCTGAAACATCTACAAAAACTTTGATTCAACGATATTGTGATTATTTATTATCGGACTCAAGTAAATGAAGAATATATTTTGCAAAATCTAATGGAAAAACGGATAATTTAGATTGGCAACAAACCTTTGATTCTCAGCAATCTTTGTTTTTGTATGCTTTGTGTTCATCTTTTGATGAGAATCGATGAAAAAAAAGTTTGGTAAAAGGAGCTTATAAGTGAGATATTGTAAAATTATTAAAATTACAGCAAAAATCAGATTGAAAAGATTTATGTTCATTAGATGGTGGTAATAGTTTGAAAGATTGTGATATAGGTATTTATGTTACAAAAATTTTTGAGTGACTTATGTCAGATTTATTTAAGATAAAATATGCTCAAGTATTACATGTAGATTCAAATGAGAATTTCGAGGCAAAGAAAAAAGTTGAAGAGTTTATGAAAGGATATTTTTTGATTAATGGGTGATATGACAAAGATCTTAAGAAGAATTATAGTAAGACTGTCTCTACTTTAGAATCGGATCAAAAATATTATAAAAATGTTTTAAATTCGGTGAAAATTATTGATAATTCAAAATTAGTTGGTTTAGCAGAAAAATCAGGGTGTCCAGGTGGGTGAAATATAAATTGAATAAACTTTGTGGCATGTGCATTACATGCATCTCAATGAACTTGAATTTCTTTAACTCCTTCTTTTGTGACATTGGTTTATAATGAATTGTTACATTATCGTCATTTTGTATCATATTATACGTATGCGGTGGAGCAAAGGAAAGATTTGGAGGAAGAGGTGAGAATATTGGATTTTCAAAGATATTCAGATATGCAAGTGGAGGCGTTTAAGTTGGCACAGCATAGTTTTGAGGAGTTTAGTATGACATATCCTTTGCATATTTGAATGTTGTTATATATAGAAAAAGTAGAAAAGTTTAGGAATAGTAGTTTATCTAAGGTTGTTACATTGTTTTATTCTTTATCTGAAAAGTTACAAAATGTACAGGAGCCAACATCTTAAAATCTTATTAATATTGAGTTTTATCGTTGTAATATTTTTTGGTATATCAAACAGTGCTTTTTGATTTGATTTATTGGAACATATTGCTTCAAAGTTTCAGAGTTATTATGAACATGACTATTCTGATGAAAATTTTTCAAGTGTGTATTCTTCAAAGTTTTCGAAAGATCCATTTGGTGATGCTATGTCTAGTGTTGAAGGGAGATCTATAGAATTAAAGATATCATGATCACAGTATATAGAAGAGGTTTTAAAGCAAAAATGATGTAATTTGTCTAAGAAGGAAATTTGGGGGATATTGTATTATTTTGTCCCTGATTTTAGAACAGAGTTAGCTAGAAGCTTGAAACAGGAGTTTTGAGATTATAAAAGTAGTAAATATGTGTTTACAGGTGGACAAATTGCTCAATATTGTGCAAAATATTATCTTTGTGAAAAATCTATAGAATTGGATAGTAATGATTCGGATTCTGGGTGTGAAACACAAAAGGAATCGTATGATACATGTCAGTCAAAATGTAAAAAGACTAGTTTTCTCCCATGTTGTGAAAATGAAAAAAGAGAATATGTAAATTGTGTAAATGAATGAAAATGGTCTAAGATAACTTCCAGTGAACCTACAGATGTAATGTCTAGTTGTAGTGAATTTTTCCAGAAAAATTATAAAAATGGGCAAGATAATAAAGAAGTATTACAACAGGTGGAAGTTGCTCAGATATGAGCAGATAAATATTGGAATGGTACTACTGATGATTCTCCTTATGATATCATGTTAGATTTGTGAGTTCTTGCGAAATTATTGTATTATGGGGCGCAAGAACCAATAACGCCGGTTATTTATAATATACCTATGTTTTCAAATTCTAAGAAAAATTTGGCGGAGAAGAAAAGTGGAAAATCTTCGTCTGTTGGTGAATTTTCAAATTGATGAAAACAATTAATTGGGGATCCTGTTATAGAGGGGTGATGAAATGAAAATTCTGATGATTCATGAGAATGAGTATCGTTGCTTTGATGAGATAATAATCATAATCAGGTTTTGAATATGGATTGATGATCTTTAAATGCGGTTAAAGGGTTGCCTTTAACATATAATGCTGATTGATATGATGATTTAGTAGATTGATTGAATTCATTAAAATTAGGTAATAGTGATTCAGATTTTTATTCTAGTTTATGTAAAGATTGAGAAGAGGATGAGCTTGAACCAGAAGCCCCTGTATGAAATAAATGATTGAATGATGAAGATGAGCGTGATTTTTCAGAATTATCTCAAGAAGAATATCAAGAAATTATCGATTATATGCTTGATGCTGTAGATGATTATTCGAAGTTACCGGAAGATAAAGAAAAGGAAATACAGCAAAATATGTGAAATGTAGATAATATTTTTGATGCTATGACACCGGCAGAACTTGAGGAGGCAGAAAAACAAATAAAAAATTGTTGGAAATCATGTGAAGATTTGCGTATAGATCAAAAAGCTTCATGTATGCTTAAGTGTGCTTGTTGAGAGTGGTCTTCTGCTAAAATTAATTTGTTTGATTCTAATAAGACACCATGATTATGACCAATATTTTTAATTAGGTTTTGTGCGGTTCCAGCAGTTAATGCGAACTTTTCTGTTGGTTGAAAAAGAATACATTCTATTGAAGAATGATTGAATGAAATATATTGAGTGGTAGATAAACTTTCAAGAGAATGAAAATTGTGAAAATGGACTCAACAATATGAATTTTTGGATTCATCAACAAAAAGAATAAATATAGCAGATACGCTCGCGTTTTCTATTGATGTGGATTTTGTTGATATAGCAGATAAAAAGGCAACACATTCTGATCAGTATGAGGAAAAGAGTTTGGATGATTTTAACCAAAGGGCATTAGAAGTCTATGGAATATCTAATCCATTAAATAATCCGACGGCAAAAAACGCTTATAGTATTGATCATGATTGAGATGATTGGTGATTGAAAACAATGGTCGATTTAATCGATGATTCAAAGGCTAATCGTTATACTATGAATGAGGAATCTATGAGTAGACGGATGGATCAACAAGGGGCTTTATGGAAAAAGATATATGCAGATTTTTCAGACTGGATTAATTATTCTGAGAAATTATATACAAAAAAGAGTTAAGGGTTTTTAATAAAAAAGTAGGAGAGTTATTTCCTACTTTTTATGTTATTACGCTGTCTTGTTGTACTATTTTTTCATAGTTAATACTTTTCTGAGTCTACCTCTAGTCCATCCGTTTGCGGGGACATAAACCATTTCGGAACCTCAAGATGGAGTTTTGATAAATCTGTATCCATCTGGATCTACTCTAAGTCTAGTTTCTCGGCAAACTTTTCTTCATCTCAAAAACCAGTGGTAAGTATTTCATTTTGGATTTGTCATCACTCCGATAGCTCCCCAATCTTTACCATCATTTAAATCTAGTCTTCTTTTTGGGTATTCGAATCTTTTAGCTCATTTAGTTCTACTAGCTTGTTTTTGAAGTTGGGCTTTTTTCTTGGCAATTCCTTGTTTATTTGTTCTTGATGCCATTTTTAATGTTTATTGTAATAAAATCTGAATGGTCAGCTGGCAACGAGGATCGAACTCGTGACCTCACCCTTACGAGGGGTGCG
>JAEEGL012585200.1_pt1 | contig 17748 bp, 12 predicted proteins | sample 9134231 | NCBI WGS metagenome assembly JAEEGL01 (sample SAMN16246548, study PRJNA631951) | gut metagenome | biome: gut microbiome; feature: rumen; material: fiber-attached | host: Bos | place: Iran: Karaj | collected 2018-10 | reverse complement strand
TGTATTTATAATAAAGGAGCATTCAAATTCTCTAATTAGAATTGTTGTAGCTATTGCGGCATTAACCTTTCCCATTCCACTTTCAGTTAATACTACTTCAACATTTCCAATATATCCTCTATGAAATTCAGATCCAAAAATTCTAACACTTTCTAAATCTTCCATTTCATTTAATATTTCTTCCATCTCAGGCTTCATAGCCGCAACTATTCCAACTCGCATATTATTCTCCTATACTCTTTTTGATAATGTAACATTTAATCTATCGCTTCTTGTCTTTCCATTTAAGGCTGTAACTTTAAATTTACCCTTATGTCTTACAGAAACTATATCATCTATTTTTAAAACATGTGATGGATTCATATTGATAATATGATTTACCTGTACTAATCCATTTGTGATAAATTCTAATGCTTCACTTCTAGATATTCCATATATTCCCGCAATAACACAATCTATACGAAGTGAAGATATAAAATAATTTTTATCCTCATATCTTATTACATTTTCAATTTTTTTATTACATTCTTCTAATTCTATTGGTGCTTTACCAATAAATTTAAATTCTTGTTCAATAAATCTAGATATTTCCTCAGTACATGTAATAAATACTCCATCATCATTTATTACAATATCTCCTAAGGATTCTCTTTTTATACCTAATCCCATTAATGAGCCTAATACATTTCTATGATTAACCTCATAATATTTTTTATTATATTTGACTTGATAGATAACAATTTTAAAATCATTATCTTCTATATCATATTGTGATAAGATATATCTATTTCTATCTGCGTTTATTATCTTTCCAAATTTAGAAAAAGATGCTTTAGCATATTTACACATTTCTTCTAAAATAGCACCATATGTTTCATCTAAAAATGGAAATAATACTACATTTCCCATATAGCTTCTTTCAATCGCAGATTCTACTCTCTTTTTAAATTTAGCTACATATTCCATAATACTCTACCAAGTCTTACATGAGTACTACCAGCCTCTATAGCTTCCTTATAATCTTCACTCATACCCATAGATAAATATGGCATACTAATATTAAAATCTTTTTCGACTCTTTCTTTTAAATATTTTAGTGATTTAAATTGCTTTAATAGATCTTCATGGCTATCAGCCTTAATAGCCATCATCATAAATCCAACGACATTAATCTTTTTATATTTTAATATTTCTTTCATAAATTCATCTATATTATGAAAATCCACACCATTTTTATTTTCTTCAAGATTAATTGAAACTTCAATAAATGTATCAAGAGGTTCTTCTCTATATTTTTCAATCATCTTAGCTAATTCTAATGAATCTAATGAATGCAATACATCAATTTTATTAATAATATCCTTGCATTTATTTCTTTGAAGATGGCCGATAAAATGCCATCTAATATCTTTATAATCCTTTAAAGCCTCATATTTATTTAAGAATGCCTCAACTCTATTTTCACCAAAATTATTAACTCCATGAGCTAATAAATCCTTCATTTCTTCAGGACCTACATATTTAGTTGCGGCAACAACATTTACAGGAATTGTCTTTAAAAAATCATCTATGTCTTCTCTTAGCATATAAATCACTTCCAAACATTAATTATTATACAATAATAATCTATGAAAAAAAAGAACTTCCCAAACCAATGAGTCCGGGAAGTAATTATATAAATATTATTAAATATTAAATGATGTTAAAGTTGTACCTCCTTTCGTAATTACATATGAGCCGCTAGCGCCATAGAATTTAATAACTGAAGATGAATAAGAATTCTTTAAATTAAATGAATAAGTTAATGAATCCTTAGTAAATGTATAATCACCTGATGACATTTGAGGAATTGAATATGTTGATACACCTGAAGTTGATGGACTTCTTTCAATAGTTCCTAAGCACATTAATACACCACCCTTAACACTAACTGTACTATCTGTATCTAAGGCTGTTGCTGTACCTGATGTACCACCGGCTGCGGATATTACAATACCACCAGTTTGAGTATATGTACCATTTGAATCAATTGCATCTGTATCACCACTACCTACTGTTACAAATAAGAATCCGTCTGTTACATTAATTTTACCTGAATTACCACCAGCATTTACGCCATCATCAGTTCCATAGATATCAACCTCAGAGCCTGTTAAATTAATTGTTGGTCCTTCTATTCCTTCATAAGATGTTAATACACTAATCTTACCACCAGATAATGTAACAGTTCCTTCACCATGGATACCATCATCCTTTGAACTAATTGATAATGAACCACTAGAAATATTTACATTTCCTGTTGATGTTGAACTATTTTCTAATGCTACATTAGCATTTGTATGAATTGCATCATCATATGCTTCTATTTTAATATTACCAGCAGAAATATTTACTTCATTATCTGCCTTAATACCCTTTGTTGAGTACTCTGTTTTATCAGTATTTCCCTGATCCATCATACCCATTCCACCAGGTCCCATTCCACCTTGTTGAGCCTGTGATTGTGAAGTATATGAAGTCCAATCTCCACCAATTTTCTTAGTAGATGAATTTATACTTGATACTTGGAACATATCCTTTGTTGTATTAATTGTTTGACCTGTAGATGCAGCATAATAATCCACATCCGATATAGTATTTGATGTAAAAATATAGAATTGTACATTTTGATATTTGCTAGCATCAACAGTTCCTTTTAGGTAATAATATGTAGTTGATGATGAACCACCAGGTCCTCTTTGGATAGATGTTTGGCTTGAATAATCTAATTTAACCCATTCACCTACTTTATTATTACTGCTATCAAATTTATAACAATAAGCATAATAGTAATAAGATGAATTATAATTTGTTCCTGTTAAACATAAATACATTGTAGTAGATGAGCTTAATTGAGATGATACATCTCCTGAATAAGATGAATATGAGCTTGTATAAATATTTAATGTTGGTTCATTATCAGATTCATCCTTTGTAATTTCAGTATTATATGCGGCATCAATACCATCACAACATGCATAAATATCTAATGCTGATGAACCTGTAATAGTAATTATTCCTCTTTGGTTGCCCTTAGATGATATATCAGAACTTGTTGTTTTAATTCCATCTCCACCAACTGAAATGACTGTACCTGTAACATTTGTAATTGTTACTGAATCATTTCCTTTTATTGCATTATTTACAGCCTTAACTGACAATGTTTGATTTTTAATCTTTAAATCATCTTTAGAATGAATACCATTATTTACAGCTCCAATTACATTTAAAGTACCTTTACCCTTTAATTCTAAATCTACATTGGAATAAATAGCACCACTACCTTGAGATTCATCTGATTCATCAATTGAATCTCTCCTATCAATAATAGTATTTTCAGTTCCATTTTTAGCTGATATTTCTACATCCGTTTCTGAGTTTTCAATAAAGATTGGTGAATTTGTTTTAGATGTAATTGTACAACCATTTAAATTTAGGACAACTGGATTTACAGTATCATCTGAATTAACAACAATCATACCATCAGGTAATGTTCCTGATAAATTATATTCACCACCAGCGGTGATAGTATATGTACTTCCATTTTGAGTGAAATTACCAACCCCTGGAGATGCTAATGAGATTTGAAATGTTGATTCCATTTCATCATATTCATCATACTCATCAGAGAATATAAATTCTGTTGTATCTATTTTTACATTATTACCATCCTTACTACTTTCGCTTTCAGATTCTACACTTCCTGAACAGCTTGCAAGTGTAATTATAGTTGCTAAGCCAAGTAGCGCTCCTCCAATAAACTTTTTCTTCATAACCAATACCTCACTTTCGTTTTCTGACCTCATTATAAGTCGCAAAATTTATAAAAAAAAGCATTTGGAAAGTAATAACATTTTTTCACATTTAGTAACGAATTTAATCCCAAAATCATAAAAAAAATCCGAAAATATTCGGATTCTTTTTCACATTTTTTAATTATATTAATATATTCTATTCACCAAAATATTGGCTTAAGAATTCACTAGCTTCTGGATTACCAAGATTCTTTGCCTTTAAGGCTAAATCATGAGCATAATCCTCATCCTTAGAAATACCAACACCATTATAATAGCAATATGCTAATCTTAAGATAGCAGGTGTATAGTTAGCTCTTGCAGCATCTTCAATTAAATTGAAGCCATCATCAATATCATGATCAGCATTCTCTTCATTCATATAGTAATCGCCAAGATAGAACATTGCCTCAACATCTCCACCATCAGATGCAAGCTTATAATACTTTAAGGCTTCTTTATTACTCTTAGTCATACCACCAACACCTTGTTCACTACATCTACCTAACATGTAATATGAATGTGGGTCAGAGTTTCTAATACCCTTCTTATAATATTTAACTGCCTCTTTATAATTTTGTACTACACCATCACCATTATAATAACAATCTCCAAGCTTACCTTGAGCAATTGGTGATTCAGTTAATGCAGCCTGTTGATAATACTTAAATGCTTCAGATGGATCTTTAGCAACACCAATACCATATAAATAACATTCAGCAATATTTAAATAACCCTTTGCAGAACCTAATTCAGCAGCTTTCTTATACCATTCAATTGATTCTTGAATATCATCATCAGTTTCAGCATTTACTCTTACAATATCACCAATAGCGATTATTGAATCAATATCATTTAATTCAGCAGCCTTCATATACCATTCTTTAGCTAAATTATCATTAGCCTCAACACCAGTACCATTATGGTAGCATAATGCTAATTCATAAATACCTTTTGGATCTCCCTGTTCTGCAGCCTTCTTATACCAATAGAATGTCTTGTTATTATCTCTAGCTGTACCATATCCGAAATAATAATGTCTAGCTAATTCTGCCTGACCTTCAGCATATCCTTGTTCTGCTGATTCAGTAAAATACTTAAATGCCATATCAGGTGAAATGTCAACTCCATCACCCTTTTCATATAAATTAGCTAATTCAAAAGCAGCGGCACCACTCTTTAGGTTTGCGGCCTTTCTATAATAAGCAACAGCCTTAGCCTTATCTTGCTTAACTCCAAGACCATCTAAATAGCAGTCACCTAAATTCTTAAGTGCAGAAGGCTCCCCCTTCTTTGCTGCATCAGCATAAAGCATAACCGCTTGTCTAATATCTTGTTCTACTCCAAGACCATCTCTATATAAATTACCTAAATCATTTTCAGCCTTAGCGTAATCCTGACTAGCTAATTCAGAGAACATCCTAAATGCTTTTTCATAGTCTTGCTTAACACCATTACCATCTCTATAGATTGTTGCCATATTATAAGGAATAATTAAATCATCATTCTTATCACTTAAATATGAATATAATTCTAATGCTCTTTGGTAATCTCTAGTATTAACATCTCCATAATAACAACAATTAGCTATATGTAATAAAACATCATCATCTTGATCAGGATCTTCTTGATAATTCTTTAATGCTTCTAATGTATCAATCTCAGTACCATATCCATAATAATAACAATCAGCTAAACCAGAAGAAGCATGATTATTACCCATTTCTACTGACTTCTTATAACAATTGAAGCCTTCTTCTTGATCAACTTCTGTCCCAAGACCATTAATATACATATAACCTAAATATTCTAAAGCAATAGAATTACCCTTTGTTTCACTAAATACTTCAAATGCTCTATCATATTGTTCATTATCAAATAATTGAATAGCAACAGCAACCTTATTAGGATCATCAACCTCTTCAATAACTGGTTCTTCCTCAATAGGTTCCTCTTCAACTATATCTTCTTCAACATCTAACTCTTCACTTGGTTCTTCAACTGGAGTTTCTTCCTCAGCAGTTTCAGTCTCTTCAGTTGGAGTTTCTTCTTCAGCAAACTCTTCAACAGGACTTTCCTCTTTAGACTCTATTTCTTCAACTTTAGTCTCTTCTTGTTCAGGCTCTGCCTCTTCAAGAGGTGTTTCATCTTGAGCTGAATTTTCATCTACAGGTTCTGTTTCTTCAGTTTCAGCTTCTTCTTGAATAGGAGTTTCTTCCTCTTCAGGTTTTGTTTCTTCCTTAGGTTCTTCAGCCTTATCTAAACTTTCATTAGGCTCAATACCATTTTTAGCAAGTTCAGAAACAACATTTTCTAAAGATGGATATAAAACATATTCATTTAAATCACTCTTTAATTCATCTGCGGCTAAAATAATATCATCTGATAAATCATCATCAGCGAATACCTTATCAAATAAATCATCAATTGATTCATCACAAATTACATTAATTGAAGGCTTTCCTCTTAAGTTAGAATTTGCTACCTTAACAGCTTCATAATACTCATTTTTCTTAAGTGCTTCTAAAGTAACGACGTTCAAAATGGCATCAGAACGTAAGATGCCGGCTCTTATTTTCTTTTCATCGTTTCCTTCACAATCCTTGATTTGAAATCCAGAATTTGCTAGCTCATTTGAAATGTTTTTTTCACAAGATAAAATAAATAAACGATTTTTTCCCATTTAAATACCTCCAAATTTATCACCAGTTTAAACCATTATAACAAAAAATTTATAAAATTTTTAGTCATTTTAACTATTAATGACCATTTTTCTTGATTTTGTTGCTTTTCTCTTAATGCTATTTTTTAATTCAGACCTAAACATTCTAAAAATTTGTTTATGAAAACCTTTATAGAAAGCAGAATCATCTTTATCTAAAAGCTTCTTTCTTTCTCTCATCTTCTTAAAATATCTAAAAGGTTTCTTCTTAACATCTAATAGTGAAGAATCTGGTTTTTCCTTAGCAATTTTTACTAATATTTCAACATATCTTTTTCTTTCTTCATTTGTTGTTTCATCAAAAAATCTGTCGATAGTTCTTTCAAAATATCTAGATGCTAAAGAATTTCTTTTAACTCTTTTAAATCTAGTCTCACTTGCAATATGCCAATTAAATGGATCATGTTGCAAAACAGTAAATCCGCTTGTCTTTAAGAATTCAATGTTTTCAACATTATATAAAAGCATAGCTACAGTACTCATAGTTGAACTCATAGCGCATACCTTATTTTGAATTCTAAAATATTCTGGTGTATGCAAAATATTTTTATCTAAGAATCCAGGACCATCAAAATCATATACCTTAATAATTACATCCTGAACATCAATTTCAGCAAATATTGATGCATATAACGCTAAGTTACCACCCTTAGAATGGCCACCAACCATTATCTTTCTATCATATAAATTTGAAATATCCATTATATATTTAACAGCATCTCTTTGGGAAGGAACTTCATTCATATAAGCCATGTTTAAATCTTCTTCCCAGCCTGTAATTGTTAAATCAGTTCCTCTAAATACAATATAACAAAAATCTAATATAAAGAATGTAACACCAAAGAATTGTTCTACTGTTTCATTATCAATAATACTTCTAAATGCCTTAAAATAAACATTATCATATCTAGTTGTATGCTCAATTAAAGCACAAAGCTTTTCATTTTTAGGTCTTGTTGTAGTTCCATAAGAAAGCTTTTTAGCATTCTTTGCATTAACAACATCTTTAATGAAAATTTCTTGATTTGAATCAGATGAAAAAAGTTCAAAGTTTAGATACCCTAGTTCAGCAAAAATTAGGGCATCTATTTCATTGAATTCAAGCTTTTCAAATGATTCATTTCCATATTTTTTTAAATACCAAAGCATATTTTTCATAGGAAAACCTCAAGAAACAAACATTATAAAATATTATAACATATATTTTCGTACTAATTATAGTTTTTTGTTCTTAATTAGATATCTACTTACAGCTACTATTGTTTTAGCATCCTTAATTCTTCCATCTTCTATCATCTTAATAACTTCATCTAATGGAATATATTCTAATTCTATAACCTCATCATCATCAAAATGTGTTTGAGTTTTTATGAAATTTTCTGCTAAATATAAATAAATTATTTCAGAGCTATAGCCACATGTTGGATATGTTACTCCTAAGCTTTCTAATTCATCTGTTTTATTGCCAGTTTCTTCTTCAAATTCTCTTAATGCTGCATAATAAGGATCCTCACCCTTTTCAAGCTTACCAGCAGGAATTTCATAAATTACTTCATCATATGAATATCTAAATTGTCTTTCTAATATTACTTCATTTTTATCAGTAATAGCTAAAATTGCGGCACCACCTGGATGTCTTACAATTTCTCTAATGCTTTCATTACCATTAGGGCATAATACCTTATCCTTTTCTAAAGTAACTACCTTACCAGAAAAGATTACTTTACCACTAATTTTCTTTTCTCTCATATCCATAAAATCACCTTCTAAACATTATTATTTTAACACAAATAACTATTATAGTTATCTTACTTCTTTGATTTACGATATTTTAATGGAGATATTCCATAATATGATTTAAAAGCATTAGTAAAATGCTCTATAGATGAATATCCTACAAGTCCTGATATTTCAGTAACTGATAAATCTGAATATAATAATTTATTTGAGGCAAATGACATTCTTGCTTCATTTTTTAATGTGATAAAATTCTTCTTATAATTATCTAATAAATACCTTTGTAATTCTCTTACACTTAAAAATAATCTTTTAGCTAATTCTTCAATAGTAATTGTTTGGAATTCTTCTCTCATTATTTTATCTATTTCAAATTGATGATTATCTAAATCCCAGTGAGATAATTTCTCACCAACTATTTTTTCATTTCTTAATATATCAACAATTATTGTTTTAAACATTGATACAACAACTTCATTATATCCAAAGCCCTTTTTACTTAATTCTTTTAAAACTACAGAAAATGGAAAACTTAAATCAGGTTCCATTCCAACAAAATTCTTTTCTAATAAATAAACATATTTTTGGAATGCAGTTGATTTATCAATAACATAATACACAGAATAGCATTTCATTTTATCATAAGGGATAATTTGGGCATTTGAATATTCAGAAACAACAAAATAATAATTCTTATCTATTTCATATTCGGTATCATTAATTAATAATTTACCTCTTCCCTCATCAACATAATTTATTACTAATATATCTTTTCCATATGATAATGAGACACTTGGTTCACTAATTTCTTTATATGAGAATTCTGCCATATGTAAAAATATTTTAGCCATCATAAATTTAATTGATTCGTTACTCTTAAACATATTATCACTATCCTTTAAATTATTTTATCATTTTTGCGTTAATACGACAACAGAAGTCTTAAAAGGTCATGTTTATACCAAGAAAGCGCAAACATATAATGCGATAATATAATTAAATAAGGAGAAAGAAATATGAGAAAAATTAAAATGTTTTTAGGAATTGTATCAGTATCTTCACTTGGACTTTTAGCCGCTTGTGGTGAGACAGATGTCCCAAATGATGATTCTGATAATAAAAATACTACTGAAGAGGAATTAAGTTATGATGAAACACCAACAATCTTCTTAGCTGGTGATTCAACTGTTAAAACTTATGAAGAAAACCAATTCATTGGTGGATGGGGTCAATATCTAGATAAATTTTTAGATGATTCAATCACAGTAAAAAACTGTGCTCAAGGTGGTAGATCATCTCGTTCATTTATTAATGAAGGAAGATTATATGATAGAAAGAATTCAACATACACATTTAAAGAAAATGGTGGTAATTCAATTGGTGATGAAATAAAGGCTGGAGATTTTTTATTCATACAATTTGGTCATAACGATGACTCAACTAAAGCCGGAAACACATTAGCTGAAAGAATGGTTCCACTTGGTGAAAAGGATGCTAATGGTATTTATCCAACAACTCCAGCAACTGAAACAACAATTGTTAAAGATAATAATGGTGTACCAACAAATGATTCAGTTAGCCAAGCAGTTAAAACAGGAATGAGTAGTTATTCTTCTGTTTTAACAGCATATTTAAGAGATGCAGTTTCAAAATATGGTGATTCATACTATGAATATGGAAACGGAACTTACAAATGGTATTTAAAGCAATATATTGATTTTGCAAGAAGTCATGGTGCAACACCAGTTTTAGTAACTCCTGTTTCAAGAGTTAAGTTTGCTAATAATGTAATTATTGGTGGAGCTGGCTTACATGGTGAAAATTTCGCATATGTTGAAGCTGTAAAGCAACTTGCTGAAGAAGAAAATTGTATGTGTATTGATTTATTCTCTAAGTCAAAGACATTACTTGAAACTGCAACTCCTACATATTCTGATTTAGTTATGGCTTTAAAACCAAATTCATTAGTAGGTACATGGCCAGAAGATTTTGATTATTTATATAAGAATACAGCTGAAGGCTATGAAGGAATTGAGGCAACACATTATAATAAATATGGTGCTTTTATCGAGGCAGCTTATGTTGCTGAAGCGATTAAGACAGCAACAAAAACTGGCGAATATAATAATAACAAAGAATATTATAACTTTAAGAATAAAGTACATACTTCTCCTGAGGTATACATTGAACCATCTAATCTAATGCCAAAGGAAAAAGTTGCTAAAATTGAAGAAACTCTAAGTACTGTAAATGTTAAAAATCCAAATAGATCTTATTATGATCCAGCTTTAGTTGTTACAGCTATTAACAATTTAACTCAAGCTAATGATGTCAATAACGAAAATTATTTAGCAGTTGAAGTTGAAGCTAAAAAGGTAAGAAAACAGTACTTTAAAGTCAATATAGATGATAGAGTTAAAATAACTAATATTAATTCACTTGTTGCAATTGAACAAAAGGTTGAAGAATTAATAATTGCTAACAGACCAGTGCCTACTGAAACTATCATATTCAATGCATCTGATTTAACATTAGCTGATAAAGAAACTATTACTTCTACAATTACTTCTGGTGATTTCAAAATTGTAGGAGCATCAGGTAAAGCCATTACCGTTATGGACCAAAACGTTAATTTCAAATATAATGGTACAGACTATAGTGCAACTAAATCATTATCTATGGGTGGTTCAGCAACATTTGGTAGTAATAGATACATTGAGTTTGAAACAACTAAAGATGCAACTATTACAGTTGTTGCTAAATCAAGTGGAACTGATGATAGAATTGTAAAAATGGTTAAGGCATCTGATTCAAGTGAAGCTGCTAAATTTGATGCAAAATCTAGTGTATCAGTTACATCTGCAAGTAATATTGCTAAAGGTAAGTATCAAGTAGGTAGTGCTGGAAGCGGTATGTATATCTTCGCAATTATAATTGAATATTTTGATTAAAATAAAAGCCAACCTAATCAGGTTGGTTTTCATTTTCTTCTTCTATTTCTACAATATAATCTTCATTTTTTTTAGTATTTTCATCCTCATCATCAAATACAAGCTTTGATACTTCAGGTTCAGGATCTGACATATGCATACCTAAATATCCCTTCTTCTTAATCTTTAATAGGAAGAAAGCTAAGAAGACAAGTGATACTATTAATATAATTGTATTACTAATACCCATAGATAGACCAGCACATAATGTAGGAGACATATCTGGATTAATTGAATGAACAACGAATAAGAATAAGATTCTACTTCCAATTCTAGATAAATTTAATATTGTTGATAATTTTGTTTGACCAAAGCCATATAGTAAGCCCAATACACCAGCTGTAACGCCTAAAGCAATAATAGATAAGGAATCATATACAAATATTTCTTTTACCATTTCCTTATAATATTCTGATTTAGCATCACTTGATGTAAATAATTCTACAAATTGATTAATGAATACGAATCTCATTAATATATAACCTATTAATGAAACTCCAGTAACACTAATGATTGTAACAACAAATGCCTTAATGGCTCTTTTCATATTACCATTTCCAAGGTTTTGAGATACAATTGTTGATTCTCCTTCTTCAAATGAATTTGTAGGAGACGTAATCAAACCACACATATTATTAGAAACACCAAGTGTACCAACAATTAAACCATCAGTAACAACGTTCCAATAATAACCACACATTGCATTTACAACAACCTTACCTAGTGACATTACGAACTTACCTAAGAAAATAGGAACTGATAATTTTAAGATAGGAACTACATATACCTTCTTTGGTAAAATCATTTTTAATGATAATCTTAAAATATTATTCTTGCTAAATAAAATAAATAAACCAATTCCTGTTAAAGCACCTTGAGCAATAATAGTTGCTACTTCAACAAAGATAATATTCTTTAATGGACCACCAATACCAAATACAAATAAACAAGTTAATCCAACCTTAATGAATAATACCATTAGGTTTAGATACATTATTATTTTTGAATTACCTTTAGCCTTTTCAAGACCAATAAATACATTATTTAATGAAACAAATACTAATTCAATTAGCTGTAAGATAAAATACATTAATACATCAGAATTACCAGCACCAGGTACCTGACATAATCTTAACAATGGATAAGCAAGTGGAATTAAAATTAAACATAGAATACCACTTAATATTAATGACATGAAGAACATGTTAGATGAAGCATGTCTTGCATGCTTAACCTCACCAGCTCCATAATATCTAGCTACTAATACACATCCACCAGCAGCGAGTCCTGCTCCAAATGATTGAATAGTACTCTTAATCTGATTAATAGCTACTACATTAGTTTGAGCATCTGTAGATATCTGAGCACAGATGGCTGCGTCAATTAATGAATAAACTGAATTAAATAACTGGTACAAAGCAAGTGGAGCTATGATAACAAAGATAGTTTTCCATAGATTTCCACTAAGAATCATCTGTCTTCTTTTTATCTGTTTTATACTCTTTGAAGCTTCCATCTTATCACCCCGATTTCAATAGAATTATAATATCAACAATAAAATTATTTTGGAAAAATTCACACAAATAAATATTTTTTTGAAATAACATAAACTTTGTTTTGTTTATTTATGTCAAAAGTGATACAATATTCATTGTGTTTTAAATAAGGGAGATGACACAATGTTTTTAAATCTTTTAGCAACATCTGATTTTGAAGCATATAAAATATTAATACCTATAGCTATGATTCTTCTTTTATCAAAGCTACTAAGTATGGGTGCAAGAAGAATCGGAATTCCACAGGTAATAGGTCTATTACTTACGGGTGTAATATTAGGTGCTGTAACATTAATACCATTCCCAGATAATTGGAGAATTATTTCAAATGATTCTGCGAGTGTTGGTATTGCAGTATTAGCCGAAATCGGTGTAGTAATAATAATGTTTAGTGCTGGTCTTGAAACTGATGTTAAGCAAATCAAAAAAACTGGATTAGCCGCTATAGTTATAACGGTATTAGGCGTAATAGTTCCTATGGGCTTAGGATATTTAGCAAGTTTAATATTACCAGCTGAAGAAACAGTTACTAAAACAGTATTTAGAAACTTATTCTACGGTGTTATTCTAACAGCTACTTCTGTATCAGTTACAATAGCTGCCCTAAAAGAATTAGGAAAATTGAACACTAAGATTGGTACTGCAATTGTAAGTGCCGCTATCTTAGATGATATAATCGGTGTTATTATTCTTTCTGTTATTCTTTCATTAGATAAAGCGGCTACAGTTCAAGGCAGTAGCGCATCTACTGAAATAATAATGGTTTTTGTTAAGACTATATTATTCTTTGTATTCGCAATTGGTGCAGGTTTAATTATTAGAATGATATTTAAAAAGCTTTCTAATAAATATGACCATCATAGACGTATCGCAATATTCTCATTAGCAGTAGCATTTGCCTATGCATTCATCGCTGAATATGTATTTGGTATAGCCGATATCACTGGTGCCTTCTTCGCAGGTTTAATTCTATCTAAGATGAAGGATACAGAATATATTGAACAAAAGACAGATACTTCTGCATGGTTATTATTTACTCCAGTATTCTTTGCTAAGGTTGGACTTTCTTGTATGTCAAGCTTTACTGGTGGAAATGGAATGAATTTAAATTTTGTAATATTTGGTATAACTTTCATATTCGCAGGTATAGCAGGTAAGCTATTAGGATGTGGTGTTGGTGCAAAGATTACTAAATATAGTTTTAAAGATTCATTCAGATGTGGTGTTGGTATGATGTGTAGAGCTGAAGTATGCTTAATTTGTGCTCAAAAGGGTATTGATAATAATATCATCAGCGCATCAATTCAACCATTCATTTTGGTATTAATTCTAATTACATCATTTGTTACTCCTCTTCTTCTTAAGATTTCATATAAGCATGATGATATTGATATGACTCCACTTTATGAAGGATATAATGAAGAAACTGGTGAAACATATCAAAATTACGAAGGTCCATCAATCGACCAATAGAAAAAGACTCGGAACCTCGAGTCTTTTTTCTATATAATTTAATATTTCTTATTTCAATATTAATTCATTTAAGATATCCGCAAATGCCTTAGGATCATCTGGTAGAATTCCTTCTTGTAATAATGCTTCATTATATAAGATATTAGTATATTTCTTAAAGCTATCCTCATCAGCTACCTTTAAAGCCTCAAGCTTAGTAAATACAGGATGGTTAGGGTTAAGTTCGAATATTCTTTCTGCTTTAACTTCCTTATTATTTTGAGCTCTTAATACTCTTTCCATTTCAAATGTTAAACCACCATCAGCTGTAACACAGCATGGAGCGTCCTTAAGCTTCTTAGATAATACAACATCTTTAACTCCTGGAATAGAATCCTTAACTGCTGTTAAGAAATCTTTCTTTTCTTCCTTAAGCTCATCAATCTTCTTAGCTTCTTCTTCATCTACTAAATTTAAATCATCATTATTAACTGACTTAAATGCTTTTCCATTATAATCCTTTAATACTTGAATCATAAATTCATCTACATCATCAGATAATAATAATACATCATAATCCTTAGATTTAACTAAATCCATTTGAGGTAATGCTAATACAGCTTCCTTAGATTTACCAGTTGCGTAATAAATTTCTTTTTGATCCTCTTTCATAGCATTTACATATTCTTCAAATGTAATTAGTTTATCTTGTTTTAAGGATTTCATAATGATTAAATCCTTTAATTGATCCTTCTTAGCACCAAAGTTTTCATATAAACCAAACTTTAGATTTAATCCATAATAGCTAAAGAATTCTTCATACTTTTCTCTATCATTTTTTAACATTCTAGATAATTCAGCTAAAATCTTCTTTTCTACATTAGACGCAATCTTCTTAATTGCCTTATCCTCTTGTAACATTTCACGTGAAATATTAAGTGGTAGGTCAGCTGAGTCAACTAAACCTTTTACAAATCTTAAATATTCAGGAATTAAATCCTTACACTTATCTAAGATAAATACACCCTTAGTATATAACTGTAAGCCTCTATCATTCTTATCTCCATACATATCAAATGGAGCCTTCTTAGGAATGAATAATAAAGCATTATAAGTTAACATACCTTCAACATTAACGAAGATATTAGCTAAAGGATCTTGCCAATCCATAAATTTAGCCTTATAGAAATTATTTAATTCCTCATCAGTAACTTCACTCTTATTCTTTTTCCAAATAGGTAACATTGAATTTACTGTTTCTAATTCTAAATGAGTCTTAGGTTCTGAATCTTTATCATCATTATCATCCTTTGGATCATATTTAGTTACCCAGGTCTTAATAGGATATCTTACATAATCTGAATATTTCTTAATTAAATCCTTAATAGTATATTCATCTAAATAATCATCATATTTATCATCTTCTGTATTATCTCTTAGATATAATGTAATCTTAGAACCAAATTCACTATAATCTGAATCATCAACTGTATATGAGTCTAAACCATCAGATTCAAATACATGAGCCTTACCATCTGTAACACTCTTAGTTTCAACCTTTACTGATTTAGCAACCATAAATGCTGAATAAAAACCTACACCAAATTGTCCAATAATATCAACATCAGGTGCCTTTTCTGAAACCACCTTTTCTAAGAATTCTTTAGAACCAGACTTAGCAATTGTACCTAGATTATTTTCTAGTTCCTCTAAAGTCATACCAACACCATTATCAGTAATAGTGATTGTTCTATTATCCTTATCAGCCTCAACCTTAATTTCATAATCTGCAGTTGGTATCTTTTCATCAGTTAAAGATAAATAATGTCTCTTATCAATTGCATCACTCGCATTTGAAATTAACTCTCTTAAAAATATCTCCTTATGAGTATAGATTGAGTTAATCATCATATCTAATAATTTTTTAGTTTCTGTTTTAAATTGTTTCTTTTCTGCCATAAAAATACCTCCAAAACACAATACAACATAAATTATAGTCCTCTATTTTAGCACTGTCAAGTGATAAGTGCTAATTATTTGATATTTTCAATTAAAAACAATCAAAATTGCAAATATATTAATTATATAATATAATTAAAAATAGGTGATAACATGTTAGATAGCTTTAGAATCAGGGCAGTAAATATTAAAAGAAATATTAAAATATCTGCTTATTTACCAAAGGACTATTATAAGACAGATAAGAAATATCCCCTTTTGATTCTTTTTGACGGTCAATTCTTCTTTAAATTCTTAGATGAGGATAAAAGAATCATTGATTTTAATTCTTTATTAGAAAAAGAAAATAGAGAATTTATTGTTATCGCACCACATGCCCCAAGAGATGAAATGCCAGATTGGAGAATATCTGAGTTAAACCCATATTATAAAGGAAATATTGATACCGTCGATTCTTCACTTGCTAATAATTATGCTGAATATATAACTAACGAGCTTATTCCAATGCTTAAATTAAAATATAGATTTAGTGATGAAATATATCTATTAGGATATAAGGATTCTGGAATCTTATCTTTATATATGCTATATGCTTATCCTATTTATAAGGGAGCTATGGTATTTAATCCTAATTTATTAGATTGTAATCATAAGATATTTGAGGATTTGGATCAAAGATTTGATAAAACCAAAAAAATCTTCCTGTTTCAAGGAGGATTAGATGTTTCTGATAATGAAGAAAATCTATTTTATGATTTACAATCTACTATATCAAAAGGAAATGCTGAATATTTTATATTAGATTATGAACAAGATTTAGATAATTCAGCTAAATCAATGGAATCAAGATTAAATGTAGCATTTGATATGATAATTAAATGGTAGTCAAATGACTACCCATTTTTATTACTTTTCTAATTCTTCTACAATCTTTTTAATATCATCATGAATTACTATATTTGCTATATCATCATATTGTGTATAGCTTTTATTTAATAATACTAAATATTTACCATTAAAATACCTAACAAATCCCGCTGCCGGATATACAGTTAATGATGTACCTACAACTATTAACATATCAGCACGTCTTATTGAATCAATCGCATTTTCAATATCTGACTCATTTAATGATTCTTCATATAATACAACATCAGGTTTAATCATGTTTCCGCATTTATCGCAGTAAGGAACATGATTAGGACTTTTCTTACTTAATTCTAATGCCTCCTTAGCATTAAATTTCTTATGGCATCTCATACAATAATTTCTATCTGTCGAGCCATGTACTTCTATTACATTCTTTGAGCCAGCCATTTGATGTAGATTATCAATATTTTGAGTTACTACTGCCTTTACCTTACCTTGCTTCTCAAGTTCAGCAAAATAGATATGAGCATTATTAGGCTTAGCACCTAAATATACCATCTTATCAAAATAGAATTCATAAAAAATATCTGGATGATTTACAAAGAATGAATGAGATATTATTTCTTCTG
>JAEEGL012544882.1_pt1 | contig 17749 bp, 25 predicted proteins | sample 9134231 | NCBI WGS metagenome assembly JAEEGL01 (sample SAMN16246548, study PRJNA631951) | gut metagenome | biome: gut microbiome; feature: rumen; material: fiber-attached | host: Bos | place: Iran: Karaj | collected 2018-10 | reverse complement strand
CATGTCATACCAAGATATGAAGGTGACATAGAAAATCCAAGAGGAGGAATTAGAGGGGTAATACCGGAAAAGAGGATTTATTAGTTTTATTATTAATCAAATGAAGTCACTCACTCGATATATAACAGAAAAAATACATGAGCTTCCAGAAGGAGTTTGTGGAATTGTTGTGTTTGATATCGATGACACATTATTGAAAGTCAATCCCAACTTTATGCATATTTACAAAAAAGATCCAGTAACTGGCAAAGAGATTGCGTTGACAACATCACAATTTGCTAGAGATCCTGATGCTCATACAAACAAAGAATGGTTTGACTATAGAGACTTTAATGATGAGCAAAAGGTCTACCAATCTATAGTGACAGCAACACCAATGCTTAAGAACCTTAAACTTATGGATGCTTACATTAAAGCGGGTTACAAATTCTGTTTCCTTACTGCTCGTGGTTGTGAGGACACTATCAAAGCAGCAATGAAAGAGTTCTTAAGATATAAAGATGAGAATGGCAATATAAGAGAATTAGAGAACATATTCAAGGAAAAGTACTCTCATGCTATAAATGATGAATATAAGTCATATCCTGGTGCAACAGACTCTGAAAAGAAAGCTAATGTCCTTAGAGACATTTGCAACAAATTTGACAAGGTAGTGTTTGTTGATGATGATCCTAAGAACTTAGAATATGCTAAAGCTCTAAATTTAGGAAACTTGAAAGTGATAAAAGCTTGGAAATAAAAAATTGATTAATATATATGAAAAAAATAACTGAATGTTTTGATAAAGTTTCATCTATAGATGAATATTTATTTAAGAATATTGTTGTTGAATCTTGGAATGCAGAAAGAAAGAACTACAAAGAAGAGCTTCAAAAGATTCTTGATTCATATGAAAAGAAAAAGAATGCAAAGCCAAAGAAGTCTAGATTTGGCTATTCTTTAAAATCTACAACAATTCCTTCAGAAGTCTTCGCAAAATATCCAATGCAAATATTGATTGACAAAGCTGGATATAAGCCAAAAGAAATAACAACTACTGTGCATTCTTACACAAAGACAAAAGGACATCAAGAAAAAGAAAAGACATATTTCAGCAAAATAGACTATGGACAATTCATTGCTGATGAACTTGAAAAGGGAAACCTCAATCTAGAAGACATGATAAAATGGTGGCAAGAATATGATGAAGATGTTGCTAAGAACAATTGGCATGATCCAAAATACATTGTTAAGCAAATTGATGTCACTCGTCTTTGGAACCCTTACTATCCAAAAGATGATTCTGTGGTTACAGCTTTGTTGAATGAGCCTGCAAGGATTTCAAGATACGCTAAGCCAAAAAGAGCTACAACATCAGAAATGGAAGACTTCAAAGCATTTTTGTCAGATCCTGCAAACCAAGACAGCTTGAAAGCTGCTCTTAAGTCAATAAAAGGCACAATAATGAAAGCTCGTCCAACATTTGCAACTGGAACAGTCAATCACATAAAAGACATCATTGAGAACTGTGACTATTCAGATGGCGACCTTAGAGACTTAATGGAGAAAGAATACAAATCAAACCATCAAAGCTACTATGAAGGACCAAATGACAGAAATTGTGAAGCTTCAGCAGTGATTGGACTTATCCTCAAAGCTTTGAATGAGATGTATGGTTTTGAAGTTTGGTCATCAATAAATGAGATTGGTGAAGAAGACAGAAGTTGGAAAGAATATGAGACAGAAATAAACATCAAAGGTTCTGTTGATGACAAGACATTAGAAGGATTCTTAGATGATGCAGACCACCTTAAGTTCAAGATTGAGAAACTTGGTGCATCAGAAAAGAAAAGATCAAGTGGTGTTTATGCATCATCATTCTCAAGCTACTATGACTATGACTTTGATGTGATATGTGAAAAGAATGGAAAAGAAGTATATCATAGCAAATTCAAGAACATCACCATTGGATCATATTACTATTCAGGAGGTTGGAACTAAAAAATAACATATTTGAATATGAAAGACTTAAAAGAATTTATAAATGAAGCTGCTACTGGTCAAGTCTGGGTAGCAATACAAGATGACTATACACCAAATTCTTATGACTCTTATGACAAACCAAGAACTTCATACAGAGTAGTCACAGCTGAGACATTTAGAGATCTTAAGAATGGCACAAAAAGGACTCATGGAAATCATGAATATTCAGAATTGGGTCGTTCAAGAAACAAAGAAGAAGCTCAATCATATTTGCCAAGTTTCCAAAAGCAAGCAAGAAAGTCTAAGATTGACAAAGGAAGCGCAAACTATATTGTCTATTGCATATCAAGTGGAAAGATGAATGCTGCTGGAAAGACAAATTGGGATTGGAACTTCTGGGAAGAATGGAAAGACTCAGAAATCTACATTGGCACATCACACAACATCCCTTCTTTCTTGATGGGTGCACCTGGATCGCTTAAAGTAGGTGACAAACTTTGTTGTGTTGACAATGACTCACAAAAGAAATTAACAGGAGCTCCAACACAAATAAAAGCTGTTTGCAAATGCAACTTGAAAGATTTCCAAGATGAGTTTAGAAAGACATTCCCAGACAGATGCAAGAAACCTTCATTCTCATTTGGAAAGAAACATGATGGTCTTCCATGGCAAACTATGGGACAGTTCTATTCAATAAAGGGTGTGAGTGACTAAAATTTATTGAATTGAAAAATAAAGAAGATCTATATGAAAATTATAGGTCTTCTTTTGTTATTTTTATATAATAGAATATGCACATTATGAAACACTTATTAAATTTTATAACTGAAAGTAATGATATAATGTCATTAAAGAAAAAGTTAATGGATTATTTAGAAAATAATGATTTTGATGCTAAAGACTTGAAACGCGCATATAAAGTTTTGCAAAAAATCGATGATGAAGATTATAAAAAATTATTAGCCATATATTCAAAAAATGAAAAGGGTTTAGAAATTTTAATAAACATTCTTGAAAAATATGGAGATAAAGATGGATTTTTGAAAGCTTTACTAACAAAAGAAAATTTCCCTGAATTTAAAGATTTAAAAATAGACAAAAAGGATAATTTGCTTTCATTAGTCAAAGACAAAAAATATAAAATACATGAATTTTTTGATGATGAAACTGAATTTGACAATTTCTTGAATGCATTACTTAAAGAATCATATAGAATTTCAGGAAAAGTAATTGGTGCTGGAGAATTGTTTTTGATAACTTTATTTAAAGACGCAAAACATCCAGATAAATCAGATGTAAATATTGCCGATAATGAAATAGAAGTAAAATTTTCATCTGGTTATTCAAAAGATGGCGGAAGATTAACTCCAGCAAAAAACACTTTATGTAGTGTAAAAGAAATGAGCGAATATTTTGAAAGACTATTGAAAGCAAAACATATAAATTTAGATGGTATTGTTAGGAATTCAAGTAATGATATTCTTATATCAGGAAAAAAATATATTAATCAAATTTTCGATTATTTAGAATCGCAGGGAATAGATAAAAAAACAACATTTGTATTGTTGTCAAAAATGTATTTTTATCAATTTTTAAATATACAAGACAAAAAACCAGAATATGATAGGTTTATTGCAAATTTTGTAAAGACTAACGATTGCACATTTGATAACTTATTGAAAATACATGGAGCTCTTGCATTAATGTCATATCATAAGGCTGATGAATGGCAATATTTGTTTATAGGAGTACTTCAAGATGGAAGCTATTATATGCTAAATGGAAATAGATGTTCAATTGATAATTTTGAAAACAATTTAAAAGATTTAATTAATTCAGATAATGATTTCACATTCAAAAATTATCCATCAAATACTGATGGTGCACAACCAATGCTAGATAAAGTATGCCAAATATATGTCAAAAAATAAAAAATGCCTAAACAAAAAATAAACATGACAGTTGGACGTTTCCAACCATTCACTCAAGGACACCTTAACATGATAAATGAGGGTGATGCACCATGCATTATCTATAGAATGGAAGACAAACCAATGGAAATAAAGAAGAATGGAAGTGTAAAGTTTGGAAGCAAAACATATACAAAAGACACAGTAAAGAAAGTTGTTGAGTTTATTGGCAATCCAACTGGTGAACTTGAAGAGAAAGAAAAAGAACTTCTTAAACGTCCATTCACTAATGAGTTGGTTGGTAAGGAATTTGAAATCATAAAAAAGAACAACAAAAACATCATTGATGTTGTAGTTGTCGTCAATATGTATGATGCTTTAGATAGGTTTAACAAATTCATAACTGACAATTCAGACAAATATGAGCCACAATATTGGATGTGTGGAGATGACAGAGTTGACAATTATGCAGAAGAGATTGACAGATATGATGAATTAGAGACATATAAGGGCTCTGGAGAGAACATTAAGAATGTGTTAAAGGGCATATTAAAAACTAACACAGGTAAAGGAAGAACTGAGGGTGTGTCTGGAACTGCAGTAAGAAAGTCTTTGTTAGAAAAGGACAAACAATCATTTTCAAAAATAATGCCTAAAGGTGTTGACCAAATGTTTGATGAGTTTGTCAAGGCGTTTGATGAGTTCAAATCAAAACTTCAAAGCGCTATAAAAGAATCAAAAATGATGCCATTAAGACAATACGTATATGAGAAACTAAACAAATGAAATCATTAAAGCCATACATATTGGAAAAACTCAACAAACCAAGATTCTGTAAATGGTTGTCAAAAGATGTTGATATAGATGAAGCAGAAATTGGTGGTGAATTCACTAGTTTAGATTCATATAATTTGAATATGGCAAAAGGCATGGATGACAAAATGTTCTTTATTGAAAAGCTTCCATTTGAGAAATATGACAATTGGGTTTTTGTTGATTTTGGTTGTGCAGATGGTGTAATGGAGAATGCTCTTTCTATGATAATGAAGAAAAGAGGAATGAACGGAAAGATAATTGGTTATGACATTTCAGAAAGTATGATAAATATAGCAAAGAACAAATTCAAAGATTTGTCAACTCCTGAAGTTGAAGTCATATTCACTACAAATTGGAAAGATGTAGAAGATGCAGTCTCTAAAGATAAAGACAACAAATATGTCTTGATATGCAGTTCAGTAATCCATGAGGTGTATTCTTATGCAAATGGTCAAGATGACATAAACTGGTTCTGGAAAATAGTCAACAACACAGGATTTGATTATGTTTGTGTTCGTGACATGATGGCTAGTGAAAGCATTGAACATCCAACTGATGAAAAGTTGCTTGAAAAATTCTATGACAGTGTGAATGAGAACAAACCTGAATTGTTGAAATACATTAAAGAGTTTGAAGACAACTTTGGCAGTTTAGAAGAAAACAAGAATTTTGTGCATTATTTGCTAAAATACAGATGGACAACAAACTGGACAAGAGAGGTTAATGAGAATTATTTTTCAATTATGGTAGAGGAGTTCTTGTCAAAAATGAGTGGATTCAAACAAATGTATTTTGAACAATTTAGAGTCCATTTTTTAGAGAAATGTTGGAAAGAAGATTTTGGAATTGAAATTGAAGACAATACACATATAAAAGCAATATTCGCGAAACAAAAATGAAACCATTGAAAAACCATATAAATGAAGAACTTAAAGACTATGACAAAGGCATAGTTGACATGTTGAACATGTTTGCAAAATGTGCATCAGGATATCAACACTATTTGTTTGACAAAAAGGCAAAAGATGCTGATTCTGTAGAAATCCATCCATTGTCAGATGTGTTCACTGAAGAAGAGATAGAAGAGATAAAGAAGAGAGTACGTCCTCAACCAAAAATGTGTTATGAGAATGCATGGAAGCTTATGGACAGGTTCTATTATGAAGGCAAACATGAAATACTATACTGTGAAGGCTACCTTAACTTCAAAGGTCTTCCAATTGAGCATGCATTCAACAAAGTAGATGGAATGTATGTTGATTGCACTGTTGAGTTGGCACTCGGAAATGATGTCACAGAAGACACTTATGTAGTTGTTGGTGAGTTTGATGAAGACACAGTAAGAGATGTGCTTATTGAGAATGGCTTTTACGGCAATGTGTATGACACTATAGAACTTAAGAAGTTCAAAGAATTGAACAAAAAAGATGTAGCATAAAATAAAATGATCTCACTTAACAACTATATAAAGATTTTTGAGGGTGGTGCTGCTGGCCACATGGCCCACCCTTACGATTATGTTGAGTTCACTGGAAATGACTTGATACAATTTGTTGATGATTTGTTTTCAGGAAAGATTGAGCATATGAAAGAAAAGCTTGATGGGTTCAACATCAATGCTACTAAGAACAACCAAAACCAAACTGTGTTTGTTAGGAACAACACAGACAGGAATTCAGAAAAAGGTGGCATGGACTTAGATGACATCAAAAACAAATGGAATGACAAACCAAAGCAACAAAAGGTCTTCTTAAGTTGTGCAACAATCATCACTAAGATATTTGACAAGATTGATGCTAAGTTCTTCAATCCAGATGACACCCATCGCAAAATCATAAACTGTGAATGCCTTGTTGAAGGAAATACAAACATCATACCTTATGCATCAGAAAGAGTAGCTTTCCATGGATATAAGATATTTGAATGGGATGGTGCAAAATGGGTTGAGAAAGAAGATGTAGAAGGCAATGTTGATGAATTGTACAAAGCAGCTGAAGGAATTGATGAAGCAAAACCACGTCCTGACTTAGTGATAAAGTCACAAGAAGAAGCAAACAAGCTTTCTGAAAAGTTCAAGAAAGAGATAGCAAAGCTTTGGAAGAATGAGAAGCTTGATTTAGGAAAAACAATTGATGAGTGGAAGCACACAAGATACATCAAGATGGCTCCTGAATGGATGAAGGACGATAATGATATATATAACAGATTGTTCAACAATGACAAATCGGTGAATCTTGGTGTACTCAAGAAGCGTTATCCAGACCATTTAGAGGAAGTAAGTGCATTAGACAAGGATAAAGACATCCTTGACAAAGTTGGCGGACCTTTGAACAACCTCTTCTTAGCTATAGGCAATGATGCTATAGACATAATGGATGGTTTTGTGAATTCAGGAGCTAAAGACAAAGTGTTGCAATCTTTAAAGAGTGAGTTAGCTTCAACAATAAGTGTAGTCAACAAGAATGGAAATGAGAAAGACCAAAAGAAGCTTATGAGAGCTCTTGAACAACTTAAGATGTTGGGTGACAAATATAATGCCGCTGAAGGCATAGTCATTATGTTCAAAGGTCGTAGAATGAAGCTTACTGGTAGCTTTGCTCCATTGAACCAAGCATTGGGATTAAGGTTCAATTATGAGACAGACTAACAATAAAAGTTTATTTTTAATAAAATCAAATAAAACATTAAGAAAATGAAATCAATTGATGAAATCATACAAGAAAACCAAGAGCAACAGATAGATGAGTCATTTGCAACAGTAGCTACAATTGGAACTGAGATTGCTTTGCTCAGTGGAGCTATTGCAGTGTTTGTCAAGTCATTCAAAGAACTTGCTGAAGGTGAGAATGGAATGCTTGAGATTGCTAAGCAATTGAGGACTGATGCCAAAGTGAACAGAATTTGCAAGAAGCTTGCAAAGGATGAAGAGATCCAAAAGATACTTCTTAGCAAAGAGAACCTCAAGAAAGATGCATTTGAGAATGCAGTCAGAACAAAGCTTTCTGAAAAGGATGCACAGTATTTCTTTGACATTACAAGAGAAAAAGTACAAAAATATATCAAGAAATAATATGAGAACTATTAAAGAATATATTTTGAATGAAGACAGCTCAAATGCAAACTGGATTCAAGACATACTTGATAACATCCAGACCCCAAATGAATCTGACAAAGTTGAAGTGTACACCGCTTTATATAGAATAGAGACATGCGGGTCAACGCATCTTGACATATACAATGGATATGGACATCTTTGGGATGAACCAAGAGACTATAGCTCTCAAGTATATGTAACTAGCGCATTAGACATATATGTGTTCACTACAGACAAAGGAAACTTGTATGGAGTTAACACTTCATACTTTAAGAATAGTCCTGCACTTCTTAAGATGTTCAATAGAAGACTTAAGGGTACTAAAGGAAAGTATTGGACTGACAATATTGAGACTGTCAGGAAGTTCTTAGAAGAGAAAGTAGATGCAAACCATATTGACAAGATGCCAGAAGGATATGATTGGTGGGGATATGGACTTTTCACTTCTAAAGAAAAAGCTAAGGCAGCTGCAGAGAAAGTTTCAAAGCTTCATAAGTTGCATGTTCAGACAATATGGAGTGAAGACAAAGTAGCAGAACTAAAGAAGTTGCTTCAGAAGAAAGATGAAGAAATAAAGTATTATCAATACAAGATTGAAGCTATAAAGAAAGAGAAAGAGGAAATAAATGATGACATCATTGAATATGAGAACATGAAGAATGTTGCTTCAGATGATTTCAATGAGTCATTAGAAGAAAATTAAACAAAGAACACATAAATGAACATAAATGAATACATAAACGGATCATGTCCTGAAGCAAAACTTCCTGTTTATGAAGCTAAAGGAGAAGACAAAATCTATTTCCCTAATATTGCTTCTGCTTTGATATATTGGTTCGAATTGCAAGGCCAAATCAGTGATGGTTACTGGGAGAATGCTCGTCCAAACAACCATTGGAAATGGGTCACTGAATCTGAGATTGAGATAGACAAAGACAAATGCGGCTATACCGGAGCTCAACATAGGATAACATATAGCACAGAATGGTTACGCAGATATGTCAAGAAAGCTTTGAAAGGACAAGGTGGTGACTATGACTGGACTATAAGAGCATTCAATTATGCTAAGCTTGGATCAGTATTGACTGAGGCTGAATTCAAAAAAATGAATGACAAGTCTGACTATCGTTCAGTTTTGGAATATATGCCAGAAGAGCCAGTAGATCAAGCAGGACTTGAAGCAAAATATGCAATAAGTGACTATAGAAAGAAATACTGGGAAAGTGTAAAGTCATTCTTTACAGATGGTTTGCTTAAGAGATACTATGACAGCAACTATGGTTGGTCTGAATTTGAAGATGACTTAGAGCTTGCTGAAACTGCAATAAACACACCAATAGCAGAATAATGAAAGACATCAAGAACTATATTTGTGAAGCCAATGAGTCTAAAGACAAGACATGGAAGCAAATCAGAAAAGGAGACACTATATACTATTTAGAATGCTACAATTCTGACAAAAACCACAAAATAGAAGTGGCAACTGTTGAAAGCAATTATTGGCATGAAGCAATGTATTTGAGTGAAGGTTATATGGTTCCTGAACATTACCAATTAGAGTTTGTCCGTAAGTCAAAGAACAAAAAAGGTTCAGCAATCATATGGAAAAGAGATTGGGAAAACAAAATATTGTGTGACTCATTAATGAGTGATGGCACTATATTCCATTACATATCAACTGATAGAGAACTTTTAGCCGAATTCCAAGAAAAACTTGTAGATGAAGATATCAAAAAACTAGAACAAGAAATTGAAAATTTTAGAGAAGAATTTGAATCTAAAAGAAAAAAATTACAAGACAAAATGAATGCTTTGATTGCTAAAAAAATAGAAAAGTATGAAGACTAATTATGAAGACAATACTTAATTGCATAAACGAAGCTGAAGAAGCCACAAAGAACAAAGAAGAACTAAATAACATAACTGATTTGTTCTTAAAGCTTTATGAAAGACTTGATGACAATGACAAAGAAATGTGCTGCATTGAGTTTATGAGAACAACAATAGACAATGCTTCAAACAAAGATCGTATGATAGAAGCTTGGGAGTATTGTGCTAAAGAAATATTACATCAATAATCATGAAGACAATAACTGACTATATATCATTAAATGAGAAACTGCCACATAAAGATGACAATGTAAATGAAGCAGAAGCTGGTGATTCTAACCCAATAGTAAAAGAGTTGAAGAATGCATTGATGGAAGAGCTTAATGCATGGTATGGCTACATAATGGTTAGAGAATTCCTTGTAGGACCACAAAGACATGAAATAGCTGAGTTCTATGAAGAGACTGCAAAGGATGAGCTTGAAGACCATGGCTATTGGTTGATGAAGCGTATTGCTCAAATGGGTGGCACTATTGAAGACATCACATTGTCACCTTCTACTTGGGAGAATGCTAAGCACAAATACATTGAACCAATTTGGAAGAGTGGTGGAATCCCTGTAGAAGACTCATTACAAACAAACATTGAGAATGAAGAAGGTGCTATACAGACTTATATGAAGATTATTGGAATGACAGAGACTATAGACCCAACTACAAACGCTAAAGCTAAAGAGATAATGGCAGATGAAGAAGAGCATCTTCAAGAGCTCAAGGACTTCTTGAATGACATAAAATAAACAAAGTAAAATATGAAAAACTTAAAAGACACTATTTTGAATGAAGCTATCAAAGAAGGTGGTTATATTTTTTATGCTATTGGTGAATTAACACACGGTGATGCAGATTGCTTAATGTTTAAAAACTTTAATGATTTGATTAAAAAAGAATGGAATGATGATTTTGTTTTGTCAGACTATTTTAATGATGTAGATGAATTAAAAAGTGAGCTAGAAAAAACAGATATAGATAATCAACTAAAAACTGGTGATGAATATTGTGATATAAGAATATTTAAAGTATAAATATTATATAAAAAGGCTTCTTGAACGATATAAAATAAATAAATAAATAAAATATTATGAAAAACATAACTGAATTGTTAAAAGAAAATACTTTTGTTGAAGAATCAGCAAAGACAGATTATCCTAAAAACATTATTGCTTTGTGCGAAAAGATTGAAAGCATATTGTCTGAAAATGAATTAGAAGTTGAACTTGATTTAACTAAAGACAATCCTACTTTCAACATTTGGGATCCTAAATCAACATCAAAAGACACATTGCGCTTAACAGCCGGAATAAGTCCTATGAGAAGATAATAATAATGACTGAGGACATTGATCCTGTAACTAATGCTAAAGCTAAATAGATAATGGCAAATGAGACTGAGCATCTATAAGAATTGATGGATTTCTTTAATGACATAAAATAAAGAATAAATAAAACATGAAAGACCTAAAAAATTACATTAATGTAAATGAATCTAAAACAAAACTTACAGACATTCAAAACTATGGAAGAACTTGGGTAAGTGAATGGGGTGCTGACTTTTGTGGAAACATTCTTTCAGAATTCATAAAAGGCGTGAAGAATGGGATGCAACAATACAAAGCAGATGATCCAAAATTCCAAGATAGATGCATAAAATGTTTAGATGAAATATTAGAAGTTGTCAAAGAAAAGATCTATTAATAGATATGAAAGACTTAAGAAATTACATAATAGATGAGTCTATCAAGGACAAGATAAAAGAGTTCTTCAATAAGTTCAAGAAAGACACATCAGAAGTGAAGTCTGTCAAGCCTGTAGAAGAATATAAAGATCAAGTTGTCACTGAACAAGACATTGATGACATAATAGAACAAAAGATTAAAGCTGACAAAACTGGAAACATGTTTTCACATCTTGAGATGACTGCATTTGGCAAATACAAACCAGTGTCATCAAAATATGGACAGATGCAGGCGAAGTTCATAAAGCTATCATACAAGCAAGGAATGCTTGACTATGCTTACAGGAACTTCACAGGAACTTTAGATGAAGACAGGTTTGGTGAACATGATTGTGACAGACTTTATTATAGAGCAGAAAAGTCTAATGACCGTGGCCTTGCATTATGTGTTCTTGGAAGATATTTCTATGGAAGAGGATTAGCAGAAAAGCTTAATCTTAAATGCGAGACAAAAATAGATGTAGACTTAGAAAATTAATATAAATATACATGAAAGACTTAACAACATATATTAATGAATCATTAAGTGAAGACAAAAACATAATGCCTTTACTTGGATTATTGGGTGACATAAATATAGACTTTTCACAAGTAACAGGAAAAGATCCATTTGAGTTAGCAAAAAACCAAGAAAAGCTTTTAGCAAATGAACTCAAAAAGTTGTCTTCTGAATATGAAATATTGACTATAGAAGAATATTGCCAAAAGAAAAACATAAGATATTCTCCAGAAGTTGACTCTAAAGTTGGAGACATAGTCATATATAAAGAAGGAAAGATAGCATTCTGTATTGACTTGAAAGTAAGCAAATCAGAGACAACAGTAGGAACTCCAACAATGTTGTCATTAGTCAATTTCCAAGGAAACACAAAACATTACTATGTATGCTCTAACATAAATGGAACAAACATAAGAGTATTGAGTGCTAACAATCTTTATGACTACATTACATCTGGAAAGGGTGAAGTGAAAGTGTCTAAAGACAGAAAGAACAGCAGCTCAAAAGTCAATGCATTGTTTGGCAAAGTGAACTTGACTGGAAATGGTGACTTGGAGAAACTATATGATGAAGACTTTGTGACTACAAAAACAATAAAAGAATTGACAAAACAACAATAAAAATGTTTTAAAGATATGAAAGACTTAAGAAACTATATAATAGAATCAGTACCTCGCAAGCTTTCAGCAACTGGAAAGAAGAAGTTAGAAAAACAAGTCAATGAATGGGTGTCAAACATAGATGATTTCTATAGAAGTATAGGTACAGGTAAAGGTGAAGACCATTGGGATGAAGTAACTGCAGTTGTATGGGATTTCTTAGATGACAACCATATTCTTTCATCAGACTGTGAAGATGATGAATCAAACTCATTTGTAGAAGAGCAGATAATGAAGATTTGTGATGCATTGTCAGATGCAGGATATTGAAACATTAAACAATAAAACAAAACTAATATATATGAAAAGCTTAAAAGAAATATTGGAAAGAAAAGACAATACAATGGTCAGTTTTCCTAAATGGGCTGATGTTATGTGCATAGATTTAGAAAAAGAGACCATTGAGTTTTTAGACACTTCTGAACTTGACAAAGAACTAATGGAAATGATTCCTGCTTACGGTGATTCAATGAAAGAAGGCGAATATATTTATGTAAATCTAAGATGATATGAAACCACTTATAGAATTTTTGTCAACAAAAAACTTAAAGAAGATAGATGCAAAAACAAAGATGTCTAAACTTGAGTCTTGGGAGAACTGTAAAGGCACACAATATATTCCTGCTGACATAATGCATCAACATATAATTGACGCTTTAGAGTTGAATTGGCTTAAGCCAGAAGATGTATTGAAAGACTTTGAGATAAAGATTGGTGATAAAGAATCTGCAGCAAAAGTTCATGCTACCTATGTAGACCATAAGCTTGAACATTATTCAAAGTTTGAAGACACACTTAAAGAGATACTTCAAGATAGTGCATATGCCAACAAGACTGAAGAGATTCTTTCTACTCTTTATGACAACTATCTTCCAATTTTTGACGAAATCATAAACAAATATGAAAACAAATAAAAAATTGTTGAATTTTTTAAAAAACTTTGTCTATATTGAAATATCTTATTATTATTATTTAAGTTTGGAAAGAACAATGCAGAAAATCTATATTGAAAATAATATGGCAAACATATATACAAATACAGTAAACAAATTAGAAGAAGGACAATATAATGATTGCACCTTCCGGATTTTCATTGCATAAACTAATTAAACACAATATATACATTGAAGATCCGGAGAATTAAAAAACTTCGGATTTTTTTTGTATGTTTTGAATTTTTGAAAAAAGATACTATATTATAAAGTTGGAAACAACAAAGTTCTTTGAAAACAATGGCCAATAGCGGAAAGCTTAAAAGGAAGAATTTTAAGTGTGAGGCGGCAAAGCGTCAGGTATCTGCCTGGAGTCGAAGGTTCGAGTCCTTCTTGGCCAACACATAGAAAATTTTGAAAAAATTTCAAACAAAAATTTGAATTTCGTAAAAATGTTTCTATATTGATATATCAAATCCAAACATAAATTTGGAAATGATAATATTGAACAGGTCTTTGACATATTGTAGAATCTAAATATAAGGTTGTCATGGAAGGCCATGACAATCGGCCGCAAACGTTGTGAAATGTGTTGCGGAACATGCGCTCGTAGCTCAGTAGGTAGAGCACTGGATTTTTAATCCAGGTGTCCTGGGTTCGAGTCCCAGCGGGCGCACAACAGGTTTTGATGGTTACATATTAGAGTTTTCGGATCTCAGAAGCACCTCCTTTCTTTAATCAACTAAATAATGCTTCATAAAACCGAAAATGCCCGAGTGGTGGAATTGGTAGACACGTGGGACTTAAAATCCCATGCCCCCAAAACGGCGTGCGGGTTCGATTCCCGCCTCGGGTACACATGCGGTAGTAGCTCAATTGGTAGAGTACAGTCCTTCCAAGTCTGGGGTTGCGAGTTCGAGCCTCGTCTACCGCTCTTAATTATGCCAGCTTAACGCTATCTGTCTGTAAAACAGCTCCGCGTCAACAAATCAGCGTATTGGCCTTCGCGGTAAGTAGGTTCGAGTCCTACAGCTGGCACCACATTGCGGGGTAGACTGGAGATGGTTCCCAGCACGGTCTCATAAGCCGTTCTACGTCAGTTCGAATCTGATCCCCGCAACAAAATATTATCTTTTGGTCCCTTAGCGCAGATGGTTAGAGCAACTGACTCATAATCAGTAGGTCCAAGGTTCAAGTCCTTGAGGGACCACGGAAAATGAAACATGGTGGTATAGTTTAATGGAAGTATGGCATGCCGATTAAATTGAACTCCGACAACATGCGAGTTTGAATCCGTACTTTAAAAATGCCCCCTTAGCGTGGGGGTGATTGAGGTTCGATTCCTTGTACCACCGCTAAAACATATCCTGTCCAGGTGAGGTAACCTGGTGTTGCTAAATGCTTAAATATGCAGGATAAAGCTCAGAAAAAATATATTAGTTGGTTCGATTCCAATGGGATATGTTTAATTATGGGAGTGTAGCTATAATTGGTTTAGAGCGGTGCCCTGTTAAGGCAAGGGTTGGGGGTTCGAGTCCCTCCACTCCCGCAAATAATTACTTTGAGATTAACAATAATTACTCTAAAGTATTATTATTAATTAAAATAAGTATAATATTATGACCAGAAAAAAATCAAATTGTCCTATATGTGGTAGATTAAGAAATAAAAATGGTGAATGTGATAATGAATTTTGTAAGAAACATAACATTCAACATTTCAGAAATCTTATAAAGTATTTTGGTTTTGATAAGAACAAATATGGGACAGAAGAAGTTGAAGAAGAATTTTATAGAGTTAGAAATTATTTATATGATTTATATTGGAATAAAAACATGAGTAGTACACAATTGGCTAAAATGTTTAATTATACATCAACACCAACAAATATTACTCAAAAGTTTTTCAAAAAATATTTGGAAATTCCAGTTAAATCAGTTAAATATGCAACAACAGAAAATTATATTGAGGGCCGAGAAGCAGTTGGTATAGTTCATAATCAATATAAACAACATTGGCATACAACATGGAATGGCAAAGAAGTATTTTTAAGATCATCATATGAAAGTGATTATGCCAAAGAGTTGGATAAACAAAAAATTGATTATGATGTTGAATGTTTAAGAATAAAATATTTTAATTCTATAGAAAATGATTTTAGGTGTGCAATACCTGATTTTTATATACCATCAGAAAATATGATAGTTGAAATAAAATCAGATTGGACATTTAATGAACAAGAAATGAAAGACAAGAAAAAAGCTTATTTAGAACATGGATATAAATTTAAGCTTATTCTTGAACATAAAGAAAAAGAAATATGATAAAATGGGTGTGTAGCTCAGCTGGTAGAGCGCCGGACTGTCTACTGTTATCATTCAGTAAAAATGTAGTTGAGTACTTATGGGAGAACAAACTCGAGTAGGACGTCCGAAGCGTCAAGTACTCTCTAATCCGAAGGTCGTGGGATCGTAGCCCGCCACACCCGCAAAACAGTAGCCAAGGAAAGAGTTACTTCGATTTTTTAGCTCATTTGGTTAGAGCATCCGCCAGCAAAGCAGAAAGTAGTAGGTTCGATTCCTACAAGAATCATCATTATAAGATACTCTTCCAATTTTCTCTGTTTTTCATATCGCGGGGTAGAGAAGTTGGTCATCTCGCTGGTCTCATAAGCCAGAGCTGGTCAAAAGCCGGCCGGGGGTTCGAATCCCTCTCCCGCTACAAACTTATATAATGTGGCCGTTATCCGACGCTGTCAAAGGGAATAAATGGTGGTAAGAATAAAGGTCGCTAGCAACTACGACAGTAACATATGTTGCAAAAGGCTTATCACTCGGACGTTATATAAGTGTTATGCTCGGTTCGTCTAGCTGGTCCAGGACGTTAGGTTTTCATCCTAGAAATCACGGGTTCGAATCCCGTACCGAGTACTGAATTGGTCAATGCCTAGCCCTATGGCATTTGGCAGATTGGTTAGGTAGCAACAGAAACAACTGTTGAGGGCATACCTAATCAGACAGGGAATCACGGCCAAGGCGTTACTTAACTGTCTAATGGGGTTGTAACCGGTAACTGGTAGCCGCGCGGACTGTACTACATGAAGGTCACATGAAAAACCAGCAATGTAAATAATGAAGTATCGGAAATTCGCAATTTCCTACATTGCCAATCCGCTCCCTTTGGGACTGGTGGTTCGAGTCCACCCAACCCCACAACAAGTATTTCAACTAACGTTGAAGTTCTTGACAATAAAACAAGTAGCCACAAATGAGTTACTTCGAAAAATTCACCTTTCACATGAAATTATAAAAGCTTTACTCATTTGAATTTTCTCTTGTTAAAATGGTCTGTTACGTTGAGTATATAGGTAACCAACAGTGGGAAGAGTAAGCCCATTTCTTTAATTAGAGTATGTCAGTTCGATTCTGACCGGACCACTAATTTATGCCGGTGTGACTCAGTTGGTAGAGTAGCTGATTTGTAATCAGCCTGTCGGGGGTTCGAGTCCCTCCACCGGCTCATCGCTATAATAGGAATGCCTCCATAGTATAATGGCCTATTACATCGGCTTTGTAACCCGAAGATCATGGTTCGATTCCGTGTGGGGGCTCTAAGAAACATACTGCAATATGTTTCCGCGGACGTTGAAACTTTCAACCGAAAACCGTTGCAGCGATTTAGGTGTGATTGGTTTGGCGATAAAATATGATTTAGTGTACCGGTGTTGCATTCCCAGTTGAAGGGGGTGAGGTTCGACTCCTCGATCATATCAATTTCCTCGAGGCGGTAGGTTTTTGGGCCACGTTTCCAGTCGTTAGATGACTTTGCGCAAGGTCATACAAAAAACGGGCACCAAACACAGTTTAAGAGTTATCTGTGAAACTCTTTTTAATGGGGGTGTGGTTGAATGGATTTACAATGCAAGACCGTCTCTCTTCGCGGTGCGGGTTCGAGTCCCGTCATCCCCGCAATAAGTAAGTAGTCATAGAATGAGTTACTTCGTTTTTCTAGCTCAGTGGTAGAGCAATAATCGTTTAAATTATGGGTCGTCGGTTCAACTCCGACAAAAAATTGATTCTCTCATTCTTCCATTCTCTTATTTATTTTATTTAATGGGTGCGTAGTTCAGTTGGTTAGAATGCCTGCCTGTATACAGGTGACGCTGAAATAGTCAAACCTCTATAATAATGGAAGTTTCAATGGTTCAAATCCATTATAGAGGTCCACGCAGGAGGTCGCGAGTTCGAGTCTCGT
>JAEEGL012172692.1_pt1 | contig 17749 bp, 17 predicted proteins | sample 9134231 | NCBI WGS metagenome assembly JAEEGL01 (sample SAMN16246548, study PRJNA631951) | gut metagenome | biome: gut microbiome; feature: rumen; material: fiber-attached | host: Bos | place: Iran: Karaj | collected 2018-10 | reverse complement strand
TATTCCGTCATTACTCTCGGAATGATCGGAACTGAGAGCTCGTACAGTACATGAGCCAGACGGTAGATGGCTATTGCCCTGAAACCAGGATAACATATCAGGATCTCCTCATAGGAAGTAGCCGCAGGGTCCCCGTCATAGATAGCCTTGATGTCCTGATTCAGAAGGGAGAGAATGTCCGGAAGAGCGGAAAAGAAACTGTCCGTCTTTTCCCTTACGGTTTTCTTATCCATTCCCTGTATCGTCATCTGTTCCGTCAGGATCTTTTCAATGTTTTCCAGGATCTCTTCGCTGTCCATGCCGAGCTTGAAGAAATCCGGGAAAAGCAGACTCTGTAAAAGACTGGTCATGCCAGCGATCTTGTCACGGTTGATCACCTCATCCTGAAAGGTTATTTCTCTTCTTTCCTGCAGTTTTTCCAATAATTCACTGTGATTCATACTATCCCCTATTCTGAAAACATTTCCGTTGAAAGGTAGCGGTCGCCTGAATCAGGCAACAGAACTACCACATTCTTATCCTCATTCTTCGCTGCGCTGATTGCCGCACATAAAGCTGCACCGGAAGATATTCCGCACAGTATTCCTTCCACATGGCCCAGCTCAACAGCTGTATTTATTGCGTCATCGTTACTGACGGCAACGACCTTGTCATATACTTCCGTATCAAGAATTGACGGAACGAAGTTCGCCCCGATACCCTGAATCTTATGCGGACCGGCCTTGCCTTCTGATAGAAGCGGTGATGAGGCAGGTTCTACTGCGATTATTTCAACATCAGGTTTCTGCTCTCTCAGGTAATGGCCAACGCCTGTTATCGTTCCGCCTGTGCCGATGCCGGCAACGAATGTATCAATATTACCTTCCAGATCCTTCCAGATCTCCGGACCGGTGGTTTCATAATGAGCCCTGGCATTTGCCGGGTTATCAAACTGCAGAGGAATGAAGGCATTGTCAAATGTCTCAGACAGTTCATTGGCTTTTTCTACTGCCCCGGCCATTCCCTTTGAAGCGTCACTTAACACGATCCCAGCTCCATATGCCTTTATCAGCTTTCTTCTCTCAATTGAAAAGCTTGCCGGCATGACGATGATGACACGGTATCCTCTGGTTACACCGATGGACGCCAGACCGATGCCGGTATTGCCCGATGTCGGTTCGATTATGACTGAATCCTTCTTCAGGATCCCTTTTTCCTCGGCATCAAGGATCATGTATAATGCGGCGCGGTCCTTGGCAGAACCTGTCGGATTAAGATATTCAAGCTTGGCAAAGACCCTGCCCTTCAGCTCATATGCCTTTTCAATCCCGGTCAGTTCCATTAACGGTGTCTTACCGACCAGTTCAGCAACGTTCTTATACAACATTAATGTCCTCCTTAAAGGATCGCTGATCCTTAAGTCTCACTAGTAATACTCTAATTCTTTTCCTGCCTTTCAGCAAGAATTATGCCATGATTCGAAAAGAAAGCATCATTTATCAAGATGCTCTCTGATCATTTCAACTGCCATTACATAGCCCCTGAAGCCCTGGCCCTTTATCTGACCGATGCAGCCGGGGGCAATGTATGATACATGACGGAAATCTTCCCTTTCAGCTATGTCGCTGATGTGTACCTCGACGACCGGCAGTGGTTTTACAGCCTTTACGGCATCCCCCAGAGCTACACTGGTATGGGTGTATCCGCCCGGATTGATGACGATGCCGTCGTATTTCTCAAAATAGGCTTCCTGGATCCAGTCAATGAGGTCACCCTCATGATTTGACTGTCTGAAGGTAAGCTCATCATCCCTGCAGTTTTCTTCGATGTATCTGAGCAGACCTTCATAGGTTTCCGATCCGTAAATGTTTTTTTCCCTGATCCCAAGCATGTTCAGGTTGGGACCGTTTATTACCATGATCTTCATCATCTCTTACCGAACTTCTTTCTTCTGGCGGTTGCCTCGATCATGATCTTCTTCATTTCCCCGACGTTTTCCTCGTCGATGAGATCTCTCATTCTGGTCATCTGCGCGATGAGATCGTCGATCTCCTGCATCAGATTATCCTTGTTGCAGATGAACAATTCCGGCCAGAGATCCTCATTGATGTTGGCAATTCTGGTCAGGTCACGGAAACTGTCACCGGTATAGTCTACCAGTTTCGGGTCATCGCTCATGCTCATCAGTGACAGGGCAATGACATGACACAACTGTGACACAAAGCCAATGATCCTGTCATGATCCTCAGGATTCAGTTCGGATACGGTTCTGAACTTCAGTACTCTGGCAATGTCGTAAGCCGTGTTAATTGCTCTTTCAGTATTCTTTTCCGTGGGAACGATGATGAAGTTTGAAGTCTCAAACTGATTGCAGTCAGCGTAGTTGATTCCCTTGAATTCCCTTCCTGCCATCGGATGACAGGCAATGAATTCGATCTGCGGATCAAGTATCTCATTGATCTCATCGATTACCTTTCTCTTGATGCCGGTAACGTCAGTCAGTATTGACCCCGGCTTGAGCAGGTGCTGATTCTGCCTTATCCATTCAACGAATGTTACGGGATACAGGGCTGAAATGACGATGTCACTGTCTCTGACCAGTTCAGGATCACTTCCTCCCTCACTGATCCAGTGCATCTTCCTGGCATATTCAATGGTGCCGGGATCAATGTCAATTCCCGTTACCCTGTAACCGGCATTGAAAAAGCCCTTGGCATAACTGCCGCCCAGTAAACCCAGACCAATGATGGTTATCTTCGCTGCTCTGCTGATCATGTTAACTTCACCTCTGCTCCTGTCTTTTTCAGATCCTCAAAGAAATCCGGATAGCTCTTGTTAACGGCTTCAGCCCCGTTAATGACTGTTTCCCCGTCAATTGAAGATGCCAGTACGGACAGGGCCATGACAATGCGGTGATCACCATGCCCGTCCAGTTCCGCTTCTCCCTTGAGATCTGCTTTCCCTGTGATCCAAACGTTATTTTCATCTGAACTGATCTCACAGCCCAGTTTTCTTAATTCCTCTTCCATAGCCGCAATGCGGTCTGATTCCTTGATGCGTAATCTTCTTACGTCCGTGAAATGAGAATCCCCGGATGCTCTGCATGCCATCGCAAACAGCATCGGTCCCAGATCAGGACAGTCCTTAAGACTGGCCTTCATTCCCCTGAAACCATCTGCCGCAAAACTGTAACCGCCGGTAACTGAATCAACGGTCACACCCGCTTTTCTGAATAATTCGATGAACTGATGATCTCCCTGATGCGAGTCATGATTCATTCCCAGAACCGTGATCTTTCTGTTATTCAGGGCTGCCAGGGCAGCGAAGAATACGGCCTGAGAATCATCACCGCTGACTGCGTCTGTGACTGAGTGATACTTCTGAGATCCCGGTACGGTAATGGTGTTTCCCTCAAACATGATCCTTATCCCGAATTCAGCCAGTACGTCAGCTGTCAGCTGAACATACGATTTTGATTCAAAAGGTTCCCTTACCTCTATTACCGAATCACCGTTCAGTAACGGCAGTAAGATCATCAGCCCGGTAATGAACTGGGATGAAATATCTCCCCTGATCTCATATCTTCCCGGTTTAAGCTGACCTCTGACCCTGAGCTGCCCTTCTGACAGGCTCATCTCATACAGATCCTCATAGACCGTCTGCGGTCTTTCCATGAGTCTGCCCTTTCCGGTAAAGATGCATTCCCTGCCGCTTTGTGCAAACAGAGGCAGCAGGAATCTCAGCGTGCTCCCGGATTCCCGGCAGTCGATCAGAGAACCGTCATGGTTCAGATGTCCTCCGATTCCTCTTACATAAGTGGAATCATCCTCTCTGACGATCTCTGCCCCCAGTTTCCTCAGACAGTCCATGGTAGCTCTGATGTCATCATTATCAGCCAGATCCATAATAACTGACCTGCCGTCAGCCAGGGCTGCGGCGATCAGATACCGGTGTGAAAGAGACTTGCTTGAAGGTATTCTTATCTCTGCAGGACTGTTATCAGTCCTGCCTATGATGGCCTTCATCAGAATTCCCTGCCTGTTGCCTCGGCGACCTTGCGGATCTTCTCCATCATGGCCGCAAATTTCTCCGGTTTCAGTGACTGAGCTCCATCGCTGAGAGCCTCTTCCGGATGATTGTGTACTTCTACGATGAGTCCGTCAGCCCCGGCTGCTACGGCAGCCATGGCTACCGGTTCAATCAGTTTCCAGTCACCGGTTGCGTGTGACGGGTCAATGACGATCGGCAGATGGGTCTTTTCCCTGAGAAGCGGGATGACAGCCAGGTCCATGGTGAATCTGGTGGCCTTTTCAAATGTCCTTATGCCTCTCTCACAGAGAATGACATTCGGATTGCCGTTAGCCATGATGTATTCAGCTGCCATGATCCATTCCTCAATGGTGGCGCTCATGCCTCTCTTTAACAGAACAGGCTTGTTTATGTGTCCTACTGCCCTGAGCAGGTCAAAGTTCTGCATGTTTCTGGCGCCGATCTGGACCAGGTCAACGTTTTCAATGAATTCATCCATGTTCTGGGAGGCCATTATCTCGGTAACGATCGGCATGCCGTTTCTGTTTCCGGCTTCCTTCATGATCTTTATACCTTTATAGCCCAGGCCCTGGAAGGAATACGGTGAAGTACGCGGCTTGTAGGCACCTCCTCTTAAGATGTCCGCCCCGGCCTTTCTGACCTCAGCAGCTATTTCATTGATGCTGTCCTCAGACTCAACGGCACACGGGCCGGCCATGACAGCCAGCTTCTGCCCTCTTCCGATCTTGATCCCGCCAACGTCAACGATGGTATCCTCAGGATGGAAGAGTCTGTTGGCAAGCTTGTAAGGAGCCTGTACTCTCTGAACGTTTTCCACCCATTCATTTGCCTGAATGTCACGTTCATACAGTCCGGTCGTATCGCCAACCAGACCCAGTACGGTATACATGTCGCCGTGGCTCAGGTTTATTCTCAGTCCCTTTTCCTCAAATGAACTGATCAGGCGGTCCATTTCGCTTTGCGGTATGTTCTTTTTCAATGTAATGATCATAAGCTATCCTCCATGACCTTCTCTATCGCCTCAGCTGCCTTGCTGAGGGCTTCATTATTGCTTATTCTGATGTCACTGTACTTTTCGTACAGTTCTCTTCTTTCAATGTACAGTCTTTCAAGTGCTTCCCGGCTGCTGGAGATGGGTCGGCTCTTGGTGGCGTTCAGCTTTTCAATGTTTCTGTCCAGCCAGAACACCAGTCCGTTAGCAGAAAGGTCAGACATGTTCTGTTCGTTCTTCACTACCCCGCCTCCGGTGGAGATGATGACACCTGACTTACTGCGTAATTCCCTGCACAATTGGGATTCCAGCTGGCGGAATGCTCCTTCACCGTTCTTCTTGAAGTAATTGGCAATCGGCATCCCGATCCTCTTTACCAGCTCCCTGTCCATGTCGATCTGCTCCATGCCCAGATCTCTGGCCAGCTTTCTTCCTACGGTCGTCTTGCCGGAAGTCGGCATGCCGATCAGCACGATGTTTCTTCTGCTTCTTAACAGGTAACTGACACATTCATCAACGCGTCTGTCATCCATCCTGTTTCCCGTAAACAGCTCATCAGCCGACAGAGCCTGACTCACCAGCATTTCCAGGCCCCCCAAGGTCCTGATTCCCCTGACCTTGGCGTCAAACATCAGTCTGGTTCTGATCGGATTGGCAATGATGTCAATCACCCATTCAAGTCTGCTGAATCTTTCAACGTCAACGGGAACTTCATCGATGTTGGGATGCATGCCTACGGGAGTGGCATTGATGAGCAGGGTGAATTCACCTTCTCTGTCATACAGTTCATCATAACCGATGACGTCTTCCCTTTTCTGTCTGCTGACCCTGACATATGGCCAGCCTAGCTGATTCAGTGCTTCAGCTGCGGCTTTGGAAGCGCCTCCCGTACCGAGTATGGCAGCCTTGCCGCCACCTGGCGATACTTCATGCTTTTCCAGCATTCTTTTGAAGCCGATGTAATCGGTATTATATCCCTTCAGCTTTCCCTGGTGATTGACGATGGTATTTACAGCCTGCATCCGTGCAGCCGTTTCATCGATCTCATCAAGGTAATCAATTACCGTCTTCTTATAAGGTATCGTGACGTTTATGCCGTCAAAGTCTCTTTTCGCAAAGAATTCTTCGAGCTGATTCTCTTCCATCGGCCATAACTGATAGTCTGCGCCGATGAGGAATCCATGTATTTCCGGTGACCAGCTGTGACCCAGGGGATTTCCTATGAGTCCCAGTTTCATGCCAGCCACCCGGTTCCCTTTTCAATGCAGATGAGATCTGCGATCACCAATGCCGTTAAGGCATCCACTACGGCTCTGGCTCTGTGAACGATTGCCGGATCGTGACGGCCCTTTATTTCCAGTTCAACATTTTCCATCGTCTCAAAGTTTACGGTTTCCTGTAACTTTCCGATAGAAGGCGTCGGCTTAATGACGGTTGAAAATACCACCGGCATGCCGTTGGTGATCCCGCCATTTACTCCGCCGTTGTTATTGGTCAGGGTGACGATCTTACCGTCAACAACTCTGAACGGATCGTTGGCTTCAGAACCGGTCATCTTCGCAAACCTGAATCCGGCGCCAAACTGTATGCCCTTTACGGCACCAATTGAGAACATGGCCCTGGCCAGTTCTGATTCAACGGAACTGAAGGAAGGTTCGCCTATTCCTGCCGGTAAACCGCTGATGACCGTTTCCAGTACACCGCCCACGGAATCCTTGTCTTCTCTGGCTGACTTGATGCGTTCCATCATCCTTTCAGCCATTTCATCATTTAATACGGCAAACTGCCTGTCATTAAGAGTTCTGAGATCATTCTCCAGATCATCCCAGTTGAAGTCATAGTCTTCAATGCCGTTAAGAGAATCAATGTGCGTTCCAATCAGAATGCCCTTGTCTTCCAGAGCCTTTCTGACGATCGAACCAACGGCAACTAACGGTGCCGTCAGCCTTCCTGAGAAGTGACCGCCGCCGCTGGCATCCTGATAGCCCCGGTATTTTACCTGAGCCGTATAGTCAGCGTGTCCCGGTCTGGCAATGCTCTTCATCCTTTCATAATCCGCCGGTTTTGCGTCCGTGTTTTCAACCAGGACCGTAACCGACGTACCTTCCGTAAAGCCATCCTTTACGCCCGAGACGAAATGCGGGATGTCTTCCTCACTTCTGGCCGTGGAAATGGCAGATACCGATCTGCGCTTGTTCATTTCCCTGCTTATGTAATCCATGTCGATCTTAATGCCGGCCGGTAAGCCGTCAATAACGGCACCCACGCACTCACCGTGTGATTCGCCAAACAGTGTTACCGTTATCAGATTTCCCAATGTATTTCTCATCCCAGCTTCCTCCTGATCCTGTCAAAACTCCATCTTTCAATGTGACCCTTGCCGATTTCATCCACCTGAACGATATCAATGCCGTCTGCGGCAGATTTCTTGTCATTGCAGATGATGCTGAACACTTTCTCACTGTCACATTCACAGCTTTCCGGCAGATCAAGCTTCTGCAGCACCTTGTGAAGTCTTTCCTTTATTTCTTCATTTTCCAGAACAGTCATCATGCCCATGGCAACGCATTCGCCATGCAGATATCTGCCCTCGCTGACTGTCTCATACCCATGTCCGAATGTATGCCCGAAATTCAGCAGCTTTCTGATTCCGGTCTCATTTTCATCCTGTTCAACTATCTCCTTCTTCAGGACCAGAGATCTCTCAATGATCTCATCAAGATGACTTTCGTAATCACCCTCGAACAGTTCAAACAGTTTCTCATCAAGTATCAGTCCCATCTTGACTGCCTCAGCCAGACCGTTATTGACGTGTCTTGACGGCAGTGTGCTCAGGGTTTCAGGATCGATCAGCACCAGTGAAGGCTGCCAGAAGGCACCGACGATGTTCTTGATGCCTCCCAGATCAACAGCTGTCTTGCCGCCGATCGATGAGTCGATCTGAGCCAGGGTCGTGGTTGGAATGTTCACGTATCTTATGCCCCTCATGTAGGTCGCTGCGACAAATCCGGCCACATCGCCTACCACACCTCCGCCAACGGCGATTATCACGTCATGACGGTTGGCTCTGTTTCCAGCCAGCCAGCTAAGTATGTCACGGTAGGTATTAAGATTCTTATTGGCCTCACCATGGTTGAAACGGAACAGCGGGCTGTCAGGATACTGGTCCAGCAGGATGCTGATCCATTTATCATCAACACCGTCATCGGAGATGATGAACACGTTAAAACCTTCACCGATCAGGCTTCTGGCTTTCTTAAGCAGCCCGTGTTCGATGAATATCGAGTAATCACGCTGTCTGGTAGTTACCTTGATTTCCATGTTTCCGTTCCTTTCCTGAAAAAAGCCATGTGGCTATCCACATGGCTCAACTAGCTTACCTATGGATAACGCCGGGCATCTCAAAGCGGGCAATCATCCAATACTGCCCGACTATCCACAATAATAATATGCGTAAGATACGACTGTTTTCATGCTATAAGTATATTCCCGCTAAATGTAAATATCAATATGTGATTTCTGAAAACCTTTCACTATCTTACAGCCAGATCTGAGGATACTTATGGAATGGCTTATATACCATCGGCTCATCAAATTCGATCTTGTATACCGGCACGAATTCATCTTCCTCAACCTTCAGGTTTCTTAATTCGACTCTGTGATCATCAGTATATCTGAATTCTACTTCCTCACCAGTTGAAAGCTTGGTAACTCTGACCGGCCTGGTAAAGACACCTGAATAATACATCAGTCCTCCCTCAGGAGAGATCCAGTTCCACAGATAGACGCACTTAAGATCCTTGCCATAGGTAATGCCTGATATGCCGTTGCCTCCTCTGAACCAGGATCCGGAAAGAATGTTCGGATGCAGCTGGCCGTAAACGGCTTCCCCGTTCTTCTCCAGCCACTTTCCTACTTCCGTCAGCGGCTTGATGGCATCAGCAGGGATTGAGCCGTCCGGCTTAGGCCCTACATTTAACAAGAGATTGCCGCCGTTGCAGGCGCAGGTATTCAGCATTCTTAATATTCTCTGAGCGCTGTAGGCATATGGCAGAGCCTGTTTCTCATCAAGATAACCCCAGGCAATGTCGTTGAAGGTCATGCAGGCTTCCCAGTCTCTGTCCAGGACTCTGATTTTGCCTTCCGGTGTACCGAAGTCCTCAGCCAGTCTGGAACGGTCATTTATGATGATGTCAGGCTGTAAGGCTCTGAGCCTCTGGTTTCTGGCCAGAGAATCCCAGCCTTCCCAGGATTCCATCGGCTGCGGTACGTCGTACCATAGAATGTCTATCTTGCCGTAGTTTGTCAGTAATTCAGTATTGAGAGCTTCCAGATAATCAAGGAATCTCCGTCTGGCTTCATCGTCATAGGCACATCTGGCACCGTCCGGATGTCTCCAGTCCATCAGAGAACTGTAGAATCCTATGCCAAGACCGTACTTGCGGCAGGCATCAACGAATTCTCTGACGATGTCCCTGTGACAGCCGTAGTTAACGGAATTGAATGGATTGACCTTTGAATCCCACAGGGAGAAACCCTCATGATGTCTTGAGGTCAGTACCATGTACTTCATGCCGGCTGCCTTGGCCAGTTTAGCCCATTTCTCGCAGCAGCCTTCCTCAGGCATGAACATGTCAGCGTACTTCTCATATTCTTCCTTATCGATGCCTTCCATGGACATTACCCACTCATGGCGTCCGATAACGGAATAAAGGCCGAAATGTACGAACATTCCGAAACGGGCTTCACGCCACCATTTCATTCTTCTGTCTCTGGAGGCGGCCAGCGCCTTCTCATAGTCTTCCTTCTTCAGTATTTCCATATTCCCTCCACAATAAAACCAGCACCTGTTTCAGGTTCACATGTCTGCAGATCAATGGAGAAGTTTGTAATTGAGTGTTATTGGGGTACGATACTCCACTGCAGGCATTATCTACTGATTTCTGACTATAATCACTGGGATAATTATAACAGAATGCTCGGATAGATTGAACCATGTATCACAGATGCTGGAAATTAAAGTAACATAACTGAAACGAGCTTAAGTTACATTAATTCAGTCTTATGAAACCTGAATGCTGATAAGAACAGATTTTGTTTCTTTAGCTGTAACTGCTACATATGTGTAACTACAGTATAGTAGACGGGAATGTGAAATAAAAGAGAATCAATGTGAAAAAAAGAGGAATTATTCACATTCCTCTCTTAAACAAGTTTCAATATGTTGATCAGCAGCAGCCAGGCCATTCCATAGTAGGAAACGACGGCTACCAGGTCATTGATCGTAGTAATGAACGGACCGGAAGCTACGGCCGGGTCAATGTTGACTTTCTTGAAGAAGATCGGTACGGTCGTACCTACCAGGCTGGAAATCACCATCGCCGTAAGCAGAGCAATGCCGACACAGGCACTGACCGCAAACGAGAAGTTTGTGGCATAGCCCTTGAACAGATGCACGTACAGACCGATGAAGATGAAGCTTGCTCCTCCCAGTATCAGACCGTTTACCAGACCTACTCTTACTTCCTTCAGGACAAGTCCCAGCTTCTGCCTGGCAGAGATGTCTTCATCCATCAGTACACGAATGGTTACAGCCAGTGACTGCGTGCCGACGTTACCGGCCATGTCCAGTACAAGTGACTGGAAACAGACGATTACGGCGATCTGGGCAACAACTTCCTCAAAGATGCCTACTACGGATGATACGACCATGCCCAGTACCAGCAAGGCACATAACCATGGCAGTCTCTTTTTCATGCTGTCGATGAGAGACTCGTTCAGGTCCTCCTCGTTGGTCAAACCGGCTAACTTGGCGTAGTCTTCACTTAACTCTTCATCTACTGTTTCGATGATGTCCTGAGCAGTCAGAACACCAAGCAGTTCATTCTGATCGTTTATTACCGGCAATGACAGCTCGGCATAGGCCTTGATGTCTTCCAATACGTTTTCTATCTTTTCGTGGTCATGCAGTACAGGGTAACCTGTGATAATGAGCTTGTCCAGATCATCGTTCTCTCTGGCTCTGATCAGGTCTCTCAGATCGATCTCGCCATAGAACAGATCCTTATCATCTATTACATATAAGGTATCAATGTTGTCATTGTCCTCTGACTGTCTTATCAGTTCCTTCATGGCCTGCTTTACGGTAAGGCCGCGGTGGATGACGATGAAGTTGGTCGTCATCTTGGCACCGATCTCATCCTCGTCATATGACTGAATGAGTCTGATGTCATGGGATTCCTTGCGTCCCAGCATGTCGAGCAGCTTGGCTTCGTATTCATCGTCAATTTCTTCCAGGAGGTCAACGGCATCGTCAACGTCCATCTCGGAAATGACCTTGGCAGCCTGCTGGATGTTGATTTCAGAAAGATATTCATCAGGTTCTTCCAGATATGAGAAGATGTCGGCAACTCTTTCAGCGCCAAGCACCTGATACAGATGCAGTCTTTCTTCCTTGGTAAGACCTTCCAGGGCATATGATATGTCAGCGTCATGGTAGTCTTCCAAAGCCGTCTTCAGCTTTCTGGGGCCTTTTACCGTCTTTACTAACTCTATTATCTCCTGAATATTCTCATCCTGGAGCACATCCATGTTCTTCATGAGGACACCTTCCCTTCAAAACAAAAGCCATCAGATCATGGCTCAGAGTCTCTTGTGAGATTCCTTATCTACCTGCAATTATTCTTTCATGATGGCATTCATTGAAACGCACAATCCTATTAAAGTATAGTTTTTTTGCCCCTTGTTGTAAACAAAAAAGGCTTATCATGCTATAATCCAAGGCATGAAGAACCGCAATTACAGGCAGACCGTATATGCATGTTTCATCGGATACATCGTCCAGGCAATCGTTAACAACTTTGCCCCTCTTTTATTCGTGTGCTTTCAGAACGAATTCGGCATTTCACTAAATAAGATAACGTTACTGGTATCGGTCAACTTTGCGGTTCAGCTGCTGGTTGACGCTACGGCAGCTCTGTATGTGGACAGAATCGGCTACAGAGCCTCCTGCATTTTGGCTCACGTCTTTTCAGCCGGCGGCTTACTGTCCATGGCATTTCTGCCTGGCATCCTTCCAGACAGCTACGCAGGCCTTCTGATCTCCGTCATCCTCTATGCGATTGGCGGAGGCCTGATCGAAGTACTGATAAGCCCGATCATGGAAAGCTGCCCAAGTGAAAACAGACAGAAGGCAATGAGTCTTCTGCATTCATTCTACTGCTGGGGACATGTGGGAGTGGTAATGATATCGACTCTGTTCTTTTCCCTGTTTGGCATCGGCAACTGGCGGATAATGGCTGTTGTGTGGGCAGTAATACCCATTCTGAACATCTTTCTCTTTGCCCGTGTACCGATAGCTCCTCTGGTAGGTGAACAGGAAGAACGGATCAGCTTTGCTGACCTTGTCAGAAACAGACTGTTCTGGCTGTTCATTCTGATGATGATCTGTTCGGGAGCCTCAGAGCAGTCCGTCAGTCAGTGGGCCAGCAGTTTCGCAGAGAAAGGTCTTGGCGTTTCAAAGACACTGGGTGATCTTCTGGGTCCGATGATGTTTGCCCTGTTAATGGGGACATCAAGAGCCATCTACGGCAGACATGGAGACAGAATGGATCAGAGAAGTTTCATGATCTTCAGCAGTGTGTTATGCATTGCCTCATATCTTCTGATTTCATTAGCTCCCCATCCGTTTGTTTCACTGGCAGGATGCGCCATCTGCGGTTTCTCCGTAGGCATCATGTGGCCGGGCACCATCAGCAGTGCCGCAGTACTGCGTAATGGCGGAACGGTCCTCTATGCCTTACTGGCATTGGCCGGGGATGTCGGATGCTCGGCGGGACCGGCTGTGGTAGGCCTTGTTTCCGGCATGTTTTCTGACAACCTGAAAACGGGAATCCTGGCTGCGGCAATATTCCCTGTACTATTGCTGATATCACTTCTGGCCTATCGGAATAATTCCAGTCAGAAATGACCATGATAAAAGGATGCATCGCTGCATCCTTGTTTTTTACTTTCCATCCGGGAAACTTGTTGAAGATCCTCTTTCAAGAACAGGTGTTCCATACTTGTTTCTGGCATCGTCAAATGCCTTGATCATGAACGCCATGGTATGACCGATGTTTCTCATCGTCTGCAGGCCTTCCAGATCCTTCTTTACGTCTTCAGCCGTAAAGCCGTGTACCTGATTCCAGTAAGTACTGGAAGCCACCGGCATGCCGCTGATCGTAAAGTACTTGTTCAGAACGTCAAATGAAGCCGTATTGCCGCCTCTTCTGCAGCTGACTACTGCAGCGCCAACCTTGAGATGCTTGGAGAACCTGGTGCTGTAGAACAGTCTGTCCAAAAAGGACAGAATGGTTCCATTCGGTGAACCGTAGTAAACCGGAGAACCTACCAATAAGCCGTCAGCTTTCTCAAACTTAGGAGCCGTTTCATTTACCAGATCGTAAAAGACACACCGGCCGTTCTTCTTACAGCTGTTGCAGGCAATGCAGCCTCTGATGTTTTCCTTGCCTACCTGAACGATTTCGGTTTCAATGCCTTCCTCATTCAGCACCTTGATGACTTCATCAAGAGCAGTAGCAGTGCAGCCGTTTACGTGAGGGCTGCCGTTAAGTACCAATACCTTGTAAGCCATGGTTACTTATTGATTTCTTCGATGATTTTCTTCAGTTCAGCTTCCTGACCGAATCCTGTCAGAAATGCCATGCCGCTGAATACCGGAATCGGGAAATTCTCCTGTTTGAACGGAGTAATTGCCACGTAAATGTCAGCGTGCTTGATCTGCTTTTCCAGAACATTGATGTTGATGGCTTCAACTTCTACTTCCTGGACACCCTTCTGTTCCAGTAATCTTCTTAACTTGGCAGCTACGGTTTCGCTGGTTGCTACACCGCTTCCGCAGGCAACGATAATGCGTTTCATCAGAATTTCTCCTTCCTAATCATTTTTTATGATGGCCATGACTTCATCAGCAGTCTTAGCCTGTTCAAGTGCGGCAACGAATCCGGCACTGCTGCATCTTCCGATGATGTCCTGTAACAGTGCTACCTGTGATCCGTCCTTATGCATTAACAGAATGAATGCGATCCTGGCATGGATCTTGTCGTCAAACGTAGCCATCTGAGTGAACTCGACACGGTCCTTCAACTGTACCAGTACGACACCCGGCTTGATCACGTAGTCAGCGTCCGTATGCGGGATGGCAAACTCGATCTCATCAAGCTTCAGTCCCGTAGGATACATCTTTTCTCTTTCCATGATGGAACGTTTGAACTCCTTGTTTACATATCCCTTTTCATATAACCAGTCAGATATCCCTTCAAGCATCTCGTTCTTATCGACTGCTTCGTAGCCGAGGAACAGCAGCTCAGGATTGATCATTTCAACTAAAGTGTTATTCAAGATAAATACCTCCCCAAATATTCATGTTTCACAGACAATTCTGCAGTTTACTTATTCTTGTTAGTCAGCTTCTTTATGAGCGCAATGCCGTGGAGTACGGTAAGCACGATGGCTCCGGCAATGACAATGTAGGACATGATCACTGACAGCTGATCCTTATATACTCCGGTAGCTATGTTATAGATGAGCATGAAGGCCAGCAGCACTCCGATGACAAGCAGCAGAATGATTCTGGTAACTGTCTCGTCAGCCGCAATTGAATCAACATAGCTCTGCTTCTTCGGTCTGTTATATGCCTTTATTTCCGGAAGCTTATGCAGGAACGCCTTGCGGAATATGAATTCCACGGCAACCAGCGCTGCTATGCCAAGACCTACAGATAACACGACATTATTAGACAGGTAATAGATTACCACTGCCCCCAGTATTATGGCTGTATGACGGTTGGAAAACAGCATGTAGTTTCTAACTTCGGCATTGTTGATGACATATCCGCTCTTAGTGAGTACATCATAGTATACTGTTCTTTTCTTTTCCTGATAGATGCTGACGCCTCTGAGATCAGAAGCCTTCATGGTGTTTCTTCCAATGCTGTTCGCCATATTGATAACCTCCCGGGTTAGACTACGAACATTATATCATACAATTGTGAACTGTCTATCTTCCGATAACTGAATATCCGTCGTCAGTTTCGTATTTTAATACTCACGAATGTTGCTCAGCTGAAACGGCATCTTCGTGTTATAATTACGTTGCATCAGAGGACAGTATGCCGTAGCATAGGGGATTGCAGGAAGATATGCCTGCAGGCCGCCTGTTGGATAAGATGTCGGGTGAGCCCGGTAATGAATTTTTTTTCATGCCGGGTTTTTATTTCCGGCAGGACAGGAGGACAAAGCATAATGAATACAGCGAAGATTCCCTTGACGGCATGTTCCGGTTTGAAAAAAGAATGAAATGAAAACTGATAAAAAAAGATGTACCATCAGATACATCAGAATCTGTTATAGACCAGTCCGGTCAGTATGCATATTACAGCGGTCAGCAGTAACATCAGCGAACCGCTTTTTCTTATGTCCACTCTTTCAAAACCGTAGAAATCCTTCCACTGTCTTCTTACGATGACCTTGTAAATGTACAGGGTGCCGTATAATACAGTTGGTATCAGCCCCAGTAACATCTGCCACAGTTTCAGTCGCATGTCACTTTCCAGAAAACAGGTACTAACGAAGGCCATCACCGGACCCACCAGATGCATGTGGATGTTTTCGTCTGTCAGCTGACTCTTATACCCGTACAGCGGTCCCAGATAGAATATGACCGTCAGACAGGTCAGGACAACGGATACTGTTGCCACAAAACGAAGTACCATGAACCATTCCGGAATGGTGATCCCGGTAAGATTCATGATCAGATACGCAAATGAGACGATGGCTGAAAACACATTCGACTGAATGGTGAAATACATGAAAGTGCCGGTTCCCCTTTTCCAGCCGCTGACACCGTTCTTTGGCTGAAAATAGTAGAGCATGATTATCAGCGTTACCAGCGCAATGCAGGCATTGAGGATCATTGCCAGCTGATGCTTCATTATTTCTTACCTCTTCTCAGAAGATTCAGCAGTTTATTGCCCAGTTCAGTACCGATCAAAAGTTCAAGAGCGCCGGTCTTGTAAGCGGTGAATATGTAAACGATGCCGCCAACTGCCGCATACAGCAGCAGATGGAAGAACAGCCCTACTCTGCCGCCAACCAGATTGTACGGTACCACAATCTGCAGAATTATGACAACGACTGCCATGAAGGCCAATGGCTTGATCAGCTTGCGGATTACCTTCTTGGCTTCACTGGCATCAAAGTTGACCGCATCCTTCAGTACTACCAGCTGCATTCTGAACAGCACGGTTTCCGCTATCAGCGAACTCATGGTCGCGCCAAGATAAGCCGGAATGCTGATGGCATTGAACAGATAGATCAGCGGCAGGTCCATGACCACGTTGAGAACGATGGAAATGATGACCATCTGACACACTGTCTTGCCTCTCTGCATGCTCTGTAAGGCCGTATTGAAGACCATGGTAATACTGCTCAACATGTTCAGAATGATCGCCAGACGCAGTATCTGAGCGCCATAGTTGAATCTGCCGACATATCCATAGAACAGCACGTGAACCGGTTCTGCCAGCATGATGATGCCGACAGCCAATGGTGCCGTAACGACCAGGACGATGTTAATAACCTGCATAAGCCTGTTCTTTACTTCCCTGAAATCACCCTTGGCATAGCTGTCCGCCACGAATGGGGCAATTGAGCTTGTCATGGCCGTAGACAGAGAAATTACAATTATGCAGATCTTGGGAACAAGCTGTGTCGTGTTATTGGTAATGTTGAATATCGCTTCGGTTGAATATCCGACATTCTTCAGTCCTATCAGTAACAGCTTTGTATTGATGATGTTATAAACACTCTGAGAGATGGAAACGATGGAGATCGTAACGCAGTAGAAGACGATCTTTCTCAGTAATCTGTCAGTAGCCACCACGTCTTCATTGTCATCGGAATACTGCAGCATCACTCCCTGGTTTCTTCTGATGTTGTATTCAAGGAACAGGAACGCTGCTCCCGCTGCCAGCAGAGTTCCAACCAGTGACAGATAAATTGTAAAGGCTATGGTCTGTCCGAAAACCTTCAGTGACAGGAAAGCCACGCCCAGTACGAAGGTGATCCTTACCAGCTGTTCAATGACCTGGCTGTTTGATGAGATCTGGAACAGCTTGTGTCCCTGCAGATATCCTCTTCTTAAGCCCAGGTAAGGAACGACCAGAATACACATTGAAACGATCCTGACGGCGGTTGCGACTTCATTAATGCCGATGTCGGTGTCAATGCTATCAAGTCCGTCAAGATAGAAGCTTCCGATGCTTCTGGCAAACAGCTGCAGGCTGAGGAAAGAGAACACGGAAAGACCTATGATGGCGTATTTGCCGATCTTATAGGCTTTTTCCTTGCTCTTGGTCTTGCCTAATGAGCTGTATTCACTGATAATCATGCTTATTGCGGAAGGAATTCCGACAGTAGAGATATCCAGGAAAAGTGCATAGATATTATAGGCTGTCGTGTACAGGAAAAAACCTTCATCTCCGACCATCGCATAAAACGGGGTGTTGAAGATCAAACCCAGTATTCTGGTCACGATCAAGGCTATGTACATTAAGAATGTGCTTTCCGCAAAACTCGTCTGACGTGTTTTCATTTCATTTATACGCCGTGATTGTTGAAATCGACATGTGCTCCTTCAGCAGTCAGCTGCTGTAATCTGTATTCATAT
>JAEEGL011301855.1_pt1 | contig 17749 bp, 11 predicted proteins | sample 9134231 | NCBI WGS metagenome assembly JAEEGL01 (sample SAMN16246548, study PRJNA631951) | gut metagenome | biome: gut microbiome; feature: rumen; material: fiber-attached | host: Bos | place: Iran: Karaj | collected 2018-10 | reverse complement strand
TGCGGTATCCTTATGGAAACTGCAGTGTAACGGTCAGAGCAGCCGGCTGCACGACGATGTAAAGAGAGAATGAAGCAGAGGCAAGTCCAGTGGGAACAACAGGATTGGCAGGGATAAAGGAATGGATCAGGCGTTATCGGTATGATCAGTTCAAAAGGGCGGCGGCCGCCGTTCTTGTCGCCGCGGCCGCTTTCTGCGCCTTTGCCTGTGCGTCGGGCAGCTCCGGTCCGGTGTCGGAAGTTTTGCCCGTTCTGAGTGAAGCCTGCTGCGCGAATTTAAGCCTTATGGCAAACCCGGTGACGGGGGAGTATGACGACTACATCGAGCTGTTGAACCCGGCCGGGGAACCGCTGAATGTCGGAGGCTTCGGTGTATCCGACTCCGAAAAGGCAAAGAAAACAGTCCTGCTTCCGGAGATCGAGATTGAGCCTTACGGCTGCCTGATCCTGTGGGCAAACGGTGCCGATGAAATGCTTTTTCACGGGAAAACGGAGGATACAGCGTCCTGCCTGACCGTGCCGTTTAAGCTTTCCGAGGGAGAGACCGTGTACCTTTTCTCCAGGGAGGGAAAATTGCTGGACAGCGTCACTCTTGCCGGGATGCACAAGAACATCGCGATGACCAGTCTCTCCGGAACCTGGAAGGAGGCATACGGGACGCCGGGACGGGACAACCGGGATGCCGTTCTCTATTACCCTCCGACGCTTGACGAGCCGGTATTTGACCACGCGGACGGCTTTTATGAGGAACCGTTCGACCTTGTGATCACCGCGGGGGAGGGGGAGGCAGTTTACTACACGCTGGACGGACGCGTCCCGGATACAGAGTCCGCCCTTTACACCGGTCCTGTTCGGGTCGGTGACCGTTCAGGAGAGCCCAACCTTGTTGTCAGCCAGCCGAACACAACGCTCGACCGGAGCGGGGCGATTACCGAGCCGGTCCGGAAGGGCACGGTCGTGCGCGCCGTCGCGGTCGGAGGAGACGGCGCATACAGCGATGCCGCGACAGCGGTTTACTTCGTGGGGGAATCCGTGAAGGAGGATTGGAGCGGCGCGGTCCTGAACGTGACGGCGGATCCCCGGGATCTGTTCGGCGAGTACGGGATCTGCGTGACCGGTCCGGCCTATGACAGGTGGTATGACGGCGGGCAGGAGGGAGACCAGCCGTATCCTCAGTTTTACGTCCGCGGGCCGGTCACGGAGCGCGACGCGGAGATTGTGCTGTGGGACGGGGGAAAGGTTGTTCTGCGGGATTCCTGCGGGATCCGCCTGGGCGGCCACTCTTCAAGACAAAACGCGATTAAGCGCTTCTCATTTTACGCGAGAAAACTCTACTCGGGGAGCAATACGTTTTCCGGTTTGCTGTTTTCAGAAGGGAAGGAGCATTCCTTTGGCACCCGGGAAGGACGGACGGACATTATCGCGCACAGGCTGGCGGAGAAGCTCGGGATCGGCGGACTCGCGGTTTATGAGAAGCCGGTCACGGTCTTTGTTAACGGGGAGTATTATACGGAGACCTACATTCGGGAACGCTATACAGGACAGTATTTTGAGAACCATTACGGAATTGATAAGGACGATCTGGTCCTGATCTCGGCGAATGAGCTTGATGAGGGTACTTACGCGGATTATGAGGAGTACCTTGCGTTCATCACGTTTATCGAGGAGAGCGACGCGTCCGATCCGGTCGTGTACGAGCAGATCCGGAAACTCATGGATACAGACGAGTACGCACGGTACGTCGCGTTCCGGCTTTACCTGAATGATACGGACTGGGACCTCTATAAGAACTGCAAGGTCTGGAGGACGCGAAATCCGGACGGAGCGGCGGAGAGGGACGGGCGATGGCGCTTCGCGATTCAGGATATGGACGGCTGCGGCTGGAAGCTTGACTGGCCCTCGTTCGACCCGTTTGCGGACGAAACCCCCGCCACGGGGAAAACGTTCCTGGAAATGCCCGTGCTCGGCAGTCTCTTTCGCAGCGAGGCATTCCGGACGGCGTTCGTCCGGGCATGGGTCGGGATTATGGAGGACACCTGCGCTCCGGAGAAAGTCCTCACTCTTGCGGAGGAATACAGTATTCCGGAAGAAGGTCCGTACGCGTTCTGGTACCGGATCGAGGAGAGACGGGAGTATGCCCTGTCAATCCTGACGAAGGCGTTAGGCCTTTCCGCTGAGGAACTGGAGCGAATCCTGTCGGAGGCAACGGAATAAGAAGCGCACACGGAGAAACCGGAAGGATACGAGGAGAAGTGTCATTATGAAGGATAAAACGGGAGAAGCCGACAGGGTATGGACCAAAAGCATGCCCGCCAACAGCAAAACCGCATTTCTCTGCTGTTTTGCGGCTGGGTACATCACGCATCTCTATGCCTTTACGAACATCATACCGAACCCGGACGGGCTCTCGCGCATCGCGGATCCCCAGCAGATGACCATTTCCGGCCGCTGGTTTCTGCATTACGCGACGATGTGGAACGGGTATGTACAGTCCCCTGCCGTGATCGGTTTCTTCTCGGTTCTCTTTCTGTCGCTTGCGGCCGCCCTTACCGTATCGCTCCTGGAGATCCGGAGCCCGTTCCTTTCAGGCATCGCCGGAGTGCTGATGATCGTCTTCCCGCCGGTCGCGGGGACCTATCTCTACATGTACACGGCGTCGGCGTATATCTTCGGGATCCTCCTGGCCGTTCTCAGCGTGTGGGTCTCGTCGCGGTATAAGTACGGCTTCCTCCCGGCTGCGCTGCTGCTTGCCTGCGCGGTCGGGACGTACCAGGCGTACTTTGCCGTCGCGGTCTCCTTATCCGTGATCAGCGTTCTCCTCTATGCGCTTGAGAACGGACGGGAGGGAAAGGAAAGCTTCCTGTACGGGGTGCGCCTCCTTGTGCACCTGATCCTCGGACTCGCCCTGTATCTGGGCATCCTGAAGGTTTTCCTGCGGGTGAAGGACCTGACCCTCATCGACTACAAGGGAATCAGCTCCATGACCGGGATGCTGCGGCCGGATGCGCTGCTTCCGCAGATCATTCCCGCGTACCGCACGTTTTTCAGTTACTTCTTCCGGCCGGGCGGGGCGTCATCCTATGCGACCGGCTTTTCGACGGCCCTGAATTTGGCGCTGTTCATCCTGGCGGCCGTGTCGTTCCTTCTTGTCTCCTGTCAAAACTGTCTCCTTAAACGCAGGGGACCGGCTGTAATCGCAGTATGCATGGCCGTCCTGCTCCCGGCAGCGCTGAACGTAAGTTTTTTCATGGGCGACACGAAGGATATCCTGCGGTATTCGCTGGTGTACGCGTACGTCCTGGCCCTGGCGCTTGCGGACCGGGCGGCGGAGGCCCGAGAGGGCAGCGGCCGCATGCCGGTGATGGATGCCTGCACAGAGTCTCGTAAGGGCAGCGGCCGCATACCGGTGATTGAGGAGTGCACGGAGGCCGACCGGGGCGCAGACGGCACAGCCCGCCGTCCGGAACCGGAGAATAACACAGTCCGCATACCGTGGAAAGGCCTGAAAGGCTGGCAGTTATGGGGGCTCCTTGCTGCTGCGGGCTGTGTTCTCATCAGCATTTATTACTTCAACATCGATAATCTGGCCTACACGGCTTCCGCGACCGCGCACCGGGCCACGGAAGCCTTCGCGACGCGCCTCGCCGGGAGGGTGGAGGCGTGTCCGGGGTATGAAAGCGGGATGGAGGTCGTGATCATCGGGAGTTTTCCGAAGAATGTGTACTACAGCGGCATTGCCGTCTTTGATCTCACCGAGGCGCCGAAGGATTCGGTCCTTCCGCTGAACAAGCATGTATACTATTACCTGAACGACTGGCTGAATATTCCGTGGAAGGAACCGGACGAGGAGACTATGCTGGCCGTCTCGGGCTCGGACGCCTTCCTGGCGATGCCTCTTTATCCGGACGACGGGAGCGTCGCCGTCGTGGACGGCCGGGTCGTCGTCAAGCTCTCGGAGCAGTATTCGCCGAAGAAGCCCTATGAGATCCAGTACGAGTACCGGCGATAGGCAGCAAGTGAATGCCGTATGGTATTCCGCCTGCGGCTCGCAGCATTGCGATTTGGAGTAATCTCGCCCGAGGTGCAGCTGGCGGCTGCCTGCAAGATACGAGGAGGACAGAATGCTTTCCGTGATCATACCGGCGTATGACGAGGAGGAGATGATCCCCGTCACATACGGCAGGATCCGGCACACGATGGAGGATGCCGGGATCAGCCACGAGCTGATCTTTGTCGACGACGGGTCGGAGGACAAAACCTGGGAGGAGATCCGAAGACTCGCAGAAGCGGACGGGAATGTCCGCGGCGTTCACTTCAGCCGGCATTTCGGCAAGGAGGCGGCGATTTTCGCGGGACTGAAGAAGGCGGCCGGGGACGCCTCAGTGGTCATCGACGCCGATCTTCAGATGCCTCCCGAAAAGATCGCGGAGATGTACCGCCTCTGGGAAGAAGGATACGAGGTCGTGGAAGGGATCAAGGAGGGAGCCGGAGAGGAAAGCGACGTCCGCCGTCACGCTGCGGATGCCTTTTATCAGATGATCAGCCGCTCGGTCGGGATGGACATGACCGAGTCGTCCGACTTCAAGCTCCTGGACCGGAAGGTGGTGGACGCGCTGAACGGAATCAAGGAGCAGGGCGTATTCTTCCGGGCACTCAGCTTCTGGGTGGGCTTCAAGCGGACGTCTGTGCGCTATGCCGTCGAGCCCCGGAGTGCAGGGAAGACCAAGTGGTCCTACCGGAGCCTGACCCGCTACGCAATCCGGAATCTCAGCACCTTCACCTCGGCCCCGCTGCACATCATCACGATTCTCGGGGTGCTGATGCTCATTACGGCGCTCGTCTTCGGCACGATCGCCCTGGTGCAGAAGCTGGCCGGGACAGCGCTCGGCGGCTTCACAACCGTGATCGTGCTGCTGCTCTTCATCGGAAGCCTTATCATGATCTCGCTTGGCATCATCGGGTATTACATCGCGAGGATCTTTGAGGAGATGAAAGGGAGGCCGCGCTATATCATCTCGGATACCTGCGGGCAGGAAAGGTCGTTCGGCGACAAATAGAGGCCGCCGACAGGCCCGATTCAGCCGGGCCGGCAGCGCCGCTGACGGCAGGCCGGGGCGCGGTGCGGATGGATCGAAATCCCGCTGACGCTGGGGCACAGCGCGCGGCGCGGATAGTCCGGCAAGTCCGGCGCGCTCATCCAATACTCAGCAGATCCTTGAACCGGTAATAATTCCCGGGCGAGCGGATGATCAGGCTGCTGTTCGTGAGGGAAATGAGCAGGCAGATGACCAGCGTCACAAAGACGGTCACATAGAGGAACGAGAGAAGCCACCGCCGTCCGTCGAGCACCGCTTCCTCCAGCAGAGCAAGGAAGATTAAGATGGCAGACAGATAGAGGAGCAGCAGGAAATCGCTCGTGTAACGCCACAGGATCCCGGACATTTCCGTATCGGCGGCGACGACGATCAGGGAGAGCGTGGCGGAAAGCGCTGCGAGTCCGGCGAGACGCTTCCTCCTCAGCACGGGCAGCGCTTTCCGGAACCGGAACAGCAGCCAGAGGAACGGGAAGACAATCAGGACACCGCCGAACATCGGCTCGGAGATAGTTTTGCCGGAATAAATGTAGTCGGCCGGAACCTCGTGAATATAGGGAAAGCGGAGGCCGATATTCGGCATCTGGACGAGGAAGGCATAGAATCCGTCCCAGAGCCGGTCCAAATGAAAGCCGCGGCGCGTCATGTCGTTGGTGGTCAGGTTATAGTTCGCGCCTAAATCGAAGGGAGAGCCGAAGCGGACCGCGTTATAGTACATGAGCGGAAGGGAGACGGCCACATAGGGAACTGCAAAACTGATCAGACCCGTCAGGCGCAGCACCTTCTTCCTTACAGCGGGAATCATCGGCAGAAAGATCGGCAGGGCGAGCGCGGTGAAGACGAGAAACTGCGGGCGGCAGCCGGCGGTCAGCGCGGCGCAGAGGGAGCCCGCGGCAATCCGGAGACAGACTCCAGCGCGAGTGCGGGGAAAGCCGACCGGCGGAAAGCAGAGCGCATTCGGATTGTCTCCGCCTGTATTGGCAGGCAGGGGCCTTTCCGGGGCGCCCGTACCCATTCGGTCCGCAGCGTCCGGACGGACGGCGGGAATAGGGAACGCATCCTGCCCGCCCCCGCGGGCGGCGTCTATTCGTTCTGCGGCGGAGAGCCAGAGCGTGAGCGCGGTGAGGACGAGGAAAAGGGACGTGCTGATCGGCACGATATAGAAGCAAGGGTCCACGCCGTAGCACAGCACGCCGGTCCCGTTCCCTATAAGCAGGGAGAGCAGAACATAAACGGGAAACGGCGTTTCCGGGAAGTACCGCTGGATCAGCGCGCGCATGAAAGCGAAGGCGGTGATTACACAGAGCGCGCCGGACAGGACGGTGGCCCAGAGCGTGGGCAGGTCGCTTCCGGTCAGCAGATAGTAGGGCAGGTAGGCGAGAAGGACAGGCACCACCCCGAAATAGACATAAAGATGCCCGTTATAGTAGGCCGTATCCCAGATCTGAGAGACCCCGGCGGCGGCCCGCGCCGAATAATCATAGGGATTAGCAAGGCCGGCAAGCGTCCTAAGAGCTTCCTCTTCACTGGGGGTGTCAATCCAGGTCTTTCCTTCCGCCAGGGACCGGGCGAGGGAAGCGTACTGGAAATGATGGGCGAACCGCACGGAATCGGGAGAGAGCTGTACATAGGTCCGGTTCTGATAGGCCAGCACGATAAGAGCGGCGATGTTCAGGATCAGGACAACAAGAACGGCGAGAGCCTTTCCGCCGCGGCAGCGGTTCCACCGCCGGTTGTCGTAAAGGGCGGAAGAAGGGCGAAGCAGGTACGCGAGAAGGAATAAGAGGAAGAGCCCTGCGATCCGGGGGCGGGAGATCCGGAAGGGTATGCTGCCTCCTGTCTCCGCGCAGAGCAGCGAGTAAGTGCAGCCGGCTTCGGGCGCGGTCAGGACAAGCGTGAGCGCGTGGACCCTGCCGTAGGGGTTCAGAAGGAAATAGGAGCCCTTGTCATGGGAAAGGGTATAGGCGATGCTGCAGGCCGGATAATCCCCCTTATTGCCGTCGTCGGTGAGATAGACCTCGAAAGAGGAGGTCAGGACCTCTCCTTCACTGTCCCTGACCTCGAGCAGGACATGACAGGTGCGGATTTCGGCGTATAAATCCCCGAAAACCAGCGAAATACGCTGATCCTCTGCCAGATCGCCGTAGATCTCCGGCTCCGGAAGGGGGGACCACTCCCGGCCGGCGGTCCGGACGGATTTCAGGTTGAAGAGAAGGAGTTCGCACAGCACGGCCGCCGCCAGGGCGGCGGCAATCCGAAGTAATGCGGCGGCGGTGCGTTTATTAATCCGGTTCATGTCGGATCCCTTTCCGGTCTGACGTTTGAGAGAACCTCCGTTATCAACTGTAACTGTAGCAGGATTCCGGTGCCCTGTGAAGCTTTTGATAATAAGTGCAAGGACGAGGAAGATAAGGCCTTGTTCCACGGATGATTGATCAAATGGTTTCTATGGAAGATTATTTCAAAGAAAAGAGAGTCCGCACATCCGCGGCCGCTTCCGCCTGCACGGCAGTCCTTGCGTACGGTTACGGAATGACGAACAATATCGCCAATTACGACACGGTCTACAACCAGCCCGGCATCGGCAGCGGCAGCGAGGTTTCGGGCCGCTGGGTGCTTGGAATCCTCACGCGCATAACACAGCGCCTTCACATCGGGTACAGCCTTCCGTACTTCAACATCCTTGTTTCCCTCGTGATCCTGGCGTATGTTTCTGTGCTGTTATGCCGCATCCTGCGTCTTTCCGACATCAGGTCCTGGGTGCTTCTAAACATCGTGACGACGGCGTATCCCGCGGTCGCCTCCATGACCTTTTTCAGCTACACCATGGTCTATTACGCTGTATCGCTCCTTCTCATTGCGGCGGGGACGCTGCTCGCGGACAGAAGGAATAAGGCGGTGTGGTTTCTGGTCTACTCGGTCCTTCTCGCGCTCGCGGCGGGAATCTACCAGGCGTTCTATCCCTTCGCCGTGATGCTCGCGGTGCTGGCCGTGATCCGGGAGTGCCTGGACGCATCCTCCGGGCCCAGTGCCGTCATGCGCAAAGGAACCAGCTACATAGCGGCGATCCTACTCAGCTATCTCTGGTATCGCCTGGGCCTTTGGGCAGTCCTCGCGCTGACCGGCAGGAAGCTGACCTCCTACCAGGGGATCGACCGGATGGGGACGATCGAAGCGGCGCGTCTTCCGGGGATGTTAAGGGACATTTACCGGCACTTCTTCCTGCTGCCAGGTCACGATTACCTGGCGGTTTCACAGGAGCCTGCCGTAAGGCTCTGCATTCTGTGGCTGTTCCTCCTTGCGGCTTTTCTGCTTCTGTTCTGCTGGAAGGAAAAGAACCGCCTGAAATGGCTGGAGATGGCCGGCATGCTGTTCATTGCGCTTCCGGCCGCCTCCAACATGATCATCCTTATGACTCCCGACAGCACGGTCTACACGATGATGGCGATGGGGCTTCTAAGCATATACTATCTGCCGATCCTTCTGTGGGACGCCCTGGCGGGAGACGGAAAGGAGAAGTGTCCGGAGGGAGACAGGACGGAAAAGTGTCCGGAGGGAAACGGGACAGAGAAGCACCTGGCGGGAGACGGGAAGGTTAAGCGCCTGATAGAAGACGGGGCAGAGAAGCGCCGCCGCACGGGAACAATCCTGACCGCTCTTCTGCTGGTTTCCTCCCTGGTCTATGTCTACCAGACGAACGGCTGCTACCGGGCGCTGGAATGGCACAACATCCAGACGGAAAACTACTACACGACCCTTTTTACGCGGATCCGGAGCATGGAAGGCTTTGACGGAAGCTATCCGGTGCTGTTTGCGGGGAAGGTGATAACGGATGCAGGCTATCATGATCCGTGGTCGGATACGGTGTTCGCTTACGGCGGCATGCGCCAGTTTGACAGCCAGGACCCGGAAAACAACGGCTTTAACGAGTTTTCAAGGGAGCGGTTCATCCTGAATTATCTGGGCTATACGGCCAGGCAGACCGATGAGGCGGAAGATATATATTACGCTGAGGTGCTTAAGGGGATGAATACCTACCCGAACGACGGCTCCATACGAATTACGGACGGTGTCATTCTGGTAAAGTTTGAGGACCGGCAATGATAAAGAAGATGATGGGAAGTCTTTCCGGAACAACTGAAGAAAAGGCCGTCCCCGCAGGTCCCCGCAGCACCTTTATGGCGGCGCTGCTGCTTCTCCTGGCCGCGGCATGTGTAATTACGGGAATCCGGATCTTTCTCTATCAGGGCAAAACTTTACCTGATACGCTCTATGTCGCCCCTTCCGCAGACAACTCCCTGCCCGCTCCGATCCGCCTCGTCAAGGCGGAGGAGTATACGCTTTACCTGCCCGGCGACACAGATCCGTCCGCCTGCTATTTCTCCTGGGAGGGAGGCGCCTCGGGCAGTGACGGCGCGAGGGTCCGTGCGAGCGGCAAAATGCCGGTTCCCGCTCCGGGGGAGAGCAGAACGTACACTTTCCGGCTCAATGGGGAGGGCGTAAGCTTCACGGTGACCACGCTGCAGGGCTCTTCCGCGGTCAGACCGGTTTTCATTGAGATCGACGAATCGCAGGGGACGATCGAGGCGATGAATGGGGATCCGGACCACAACGCGTCGTGCAGCGGGAGAATCTATTTCGACGGGAAGGAGTACGGACTGACCAGGATGAAAGGCCGCGGAAATGCGTCCTGGCTGACCTCCGGCGACAAGAAGTCGTACAACATCACGCTTGGCGAGAAGGATGCGATCCTTGGCATGGATATAGGGAAAACCGGTAAGTACTGCCTGTTGTCCAATGCCCTTGATCACAGCCTCCTGCGCAACCGGGTGGGATATGACCTGGGGTATTCGCTCGGGATCGGTTATGACTGCGCGGACGCGGACGTCTGGATCAACGGCGTTTATCAGGGGCTCTACCTGGTGACGCCCAAGAGCGACGCCTATGTACCGGAGAACGGTTATGTTCTGGAGAATGACAATTTCCTCGAACCGCCGGTTTCCGAGGGGGGCGACCCGAGTTTTGCCCTGATCGGGTTAAAAGGCTCGAACGGCACGGATCTTGAGGGAAACAGCGACAACAGGATCACCGTCAAGGGGATCGGGGATGACCTGCTTACGGGGGAGGACGGCAGGAAGGACAAGAGCGAGGAAAATCTGCTCGCCGTGACGGAGGAGATCTGGCTTTATACGCAGGAGGCGTGGGATGCCGTCCGTTCCCCGGACGGCTTCAACGGCAAGGGACGGTATTACACGGAATACATTGACCTGACTTCCTTCGCGAAGATGTTCCTTGTCCTGGAATACAGCAAGGATTTCGATGTCTGCTGCGGGAGCAAGTTTTTCCTTCGGTACGGCACCGGCGAGGCGGATAAGCTCTACGCAGGGCCGGTCTGGGATCTCGACAACGCGTTCGGCACAAGGAGTAACAATACCCGTCTGCTCCTTCGCGAGGAGATCGGGCTGTCCACGGGATACGGCGATTTCTTCCGCAATATCCGGGACCTTCCCACCTCCATCTACAGAACGCTTGGCCTGCACGCCGATTTCATGGAGGAGGTCTCGAGGGTCTATCAGGAATACATAGAGGTGTTTGACGCCGTTCCCGCAAGTGTGGATGCCTTTTCGGCCCTGGTGGAGGACTCCGCCTGGATGAACTTTCACAGGGTGAGCCCGTCCGATGATTCCAGCCTGGCCCGCTATATGGAAGACACCGTAATGAATCCCGGAACGGCTTATGAGCAGACCTATTACGCAACCACGGACTCCGGGACGGACTGGCCGGTCTACGTCCGGAACCTGCGCACCTTCTGCGCCGCCCGGTCCGCCTATCTTGAGGAATCCATGGGGAACGGAAATTACGAGGGGAGCCTGCCTGAAGAGCAGGCGGAAGAGTTTTTGTTCGAGGACGTGCAGGATAAGGGAAGATACTATTACAAGGCGGTGTACTGGGCGGTGTACCATGTCCCGCAGATCACCGCAGGGGAGGCAGGGACGAGATTTAAGCCGCAGGACACCTGCACCGTTGGCCAGACCCTGCTCTTTCTCTACAATGCCGCCGGACGTCCCGTGATCACGGAAGCGGCAAGCCCATATACAGATGTCCCGGAGGGGAGTTTTTACTGCGATGCGGTTCTCTGGGCAGCCCGGAACAGAATTGCGGCCGGAAAGGACGAAGCCTTCTTCGGCGTGAGCGAGGATATAACCCGCGCGGAGATCGTTGCTATGCTCTATAATTTCGAGGGGAGGCCGGAGGCAGACGTAAGCACGCTGCCGTTTGATGACATACCGGCGGATGCGCCTTACCGGGATGCGGCCGCCTGGGCGGCGGAGAGCGGGATCACGGCCGGGAGAGGAGATGGCAGGTTTGATCCGGATGCGGTCTGTACCCGCGCCGAGATCATTAGTTTCCTTTACAAGTTGTTGGGGGATTCCTGAAGAGCATATGAATAGCCTTATATGCAAAGAAATAGCTGGGGCAGAATTATTACTATAGGCAGTACCTAACAGAGTAAACCGCATCCCGAAATGCTGGTTTATGCCGCTCAGAAATGTGCAATACGAAATGTGGCAGTTAATCTGGCTGTTCAATTGGCTCCTGATCAGATTACAGTCAACAATATTGCGGTTGGAACTATCTATACAGATCGAAACAAGGAAGTGTTAATGGATGAGAAATATCACGAAAAAGTCAGAAATGATATACCCATGAAGCGGATTGGAATGCCTTCTGATTGTGTTGGGCTGGTTTGCATGTTATGTAGTGATGCCGGCAGTTATATCACGGGAGAAGATATTCATGTTGATGGCGGAAAGTCTTGCATGTGATGAAAATGCCAGAACGATGGAATGGAAACTGATCTGTGTTCCTCATGACATCTGCAGCGGATTGGAGTTCCGGACGATAGACGAACTTGCTGCGTCAGGATTTGAGATTCTTGATGCACAGGTTCCGGGCAATTTCGAACTGGATCTGATGGATTCGGGGAAGCTCCCGGATCTTTATTATTCCGTCAATACTCTTCAGGCTCAGAAGCTGGAAGACATGCATCTCTGGTATCTTGCAGAGTTTGTCGCAGAAAGGGATACCGATTATCTGCTGTTTGAAGGAATCGACACCTACTCTGATATATATATTAACGGACAGCATGTTATATCCACCGATAATATGTTTCTCCCCTATGAAGTAAAGGAGAATATTACTGCCGGGAAAAATGAAGTGGTTGTACACATACGCCCTGCTATGCTGGAAGCCAGAAAATATGTGTCGCCGGCAGCATCGAATGCACTTTCGTACAATTACGCATCCTTATATACGCGGAAAGCTGCACATATGTATGGGTGGGATATCATGCCCAGAATTGTGTCTGCGGGACTGTGGAAGCGGGTAAGGGTAATGTCTGCGAAACCGGATCGGCTCAATGAAGTCTATCTGGTAACAAACAAAGTGGACATAGGAAAAGAAACCGCAGACATGTCTTTTTATATGAATGCGGATCTGCAGGGGTCATTGTCTACTGAATACAGAGTCCGGGTGGAAGGCAGGTGTGGGAACAGTTGTTTCCGGGAAGAAAGAGGGCTTTGGCATAATACCCACTTCTTTCGGTTTTCATTGAAAGGATGTAAGTTCTGGTGGCCTAAGAATGCCGGGAAGCAGAATATATATGATGTGAAAGTCACACTGCTCCATGGCGATGAACCTTGTGACACATACGTTTTCAGGACAGGCATCAGGACGATTGCATTGGAAAGAACTGACAGCACGGATTCAGAGGGGAAAGGTGAATTCTGTTTCCGGGTGAACGGAGAGAGAGTTTTTGTTCTAGGGACCAACTGGGTACCTTTGAATGCGTTTCACTCACAGGACGAAAAAAGACTTGTGAAGGCCCTGGAATTGCTGGACGATATTGGCTGCAATATGGTGCGGTGCTGGGGTGGAAATGTATACGAACCGGACGCATTCTATTCCTTCTGTGATGAGAAAGGAATACTTGTCTGGCAGGATTTTGCCATGGGATGTGCGGTCTATCCGGAAGATGCGGAATTTGCGGACAGGCTGTATAAAGAGGCGGTTTATCAGATCAAGAGACTTCGCAACCACGTGTCATTGGCACTCTGGGCAGGGGATAATGAAGGTGACTGTTCCTACGAATCCTGGAATGGTTTCAGAAGAGACCCTAATCAGAATATTCTGACCAGACAGATACTGCGGCACGCTGTCTCGATGCACGATTACGCAAGACCATATTTGCCCAGTTCTCCTTATATCAGTGAAAGCGTATATAAAGGGGAGGGAATTCTGCCGGAAAATCATCTTTGGGGTCCGAGAGATTATTTCAAAGGAGAGTTTTATAAAAGCACTTTTACCCATTTCGCCAGTGAAACGGGATATCATGGGTTTAATTCTCCGATATCTCTGAAGCGTTTTTTAAAGCATCCCGAAGCAATCTTTGATCATGACGGAAATCCTACGGATGAATATCTGGTTCATGCAGCATGTATGGAGCTGGACCGGAAAAGTGCATACGCATATCGCATTCGTCTGGCATATGACCAGGTTGTGACACTCTTCGGAGAAGCCAGGGAGAGCCTTGAGGAATTCACCTGCCAGAGCCAGATTTCTCAGGCAGAGGCAAAGAAGTATTTTATTGAGAAATTCCGAATTGGAAAATGGAAACGCACCGGGATTATCTGGTGGAACCTGCTTGACGGCTGGCCCCAGGTATCGGATGCCGTAGTTGATTATTATTTTGTTAAGAAACTGGCCTACAATTACATAAAAAGATCTCAGCAGCCGGTATGCCTGATGTTTGATGAGCCGGTTGATGGGAGAATCAGTTTGGTAGGAGTCAATGATTTAAAGCAGGACAAAACATTAAACTATCGTGTGATGAGAGTCTCAGGAGAAGACGACAGTAAAGAAACCGTCCTTATGGGATCAGCTGTTTTAGAAGCGGATTCTTCCTGTGTGATAAACAGCCTCGAAATTCGGCCGGATGAGCAGGAGTTCTATCTGATCGAGTGGGAATACGGAAACACTGTCGGGCGGAACCACTATTATACGAATCTGCTGAATATCAGCTATGAGAGATATCTTCGTGCGCTGAAAGCCTGCGGAATGGACGAGTTTGAGGGTTATGATGAAAACAATCGGGATTGATATAGGGTCAACATCGATAAGTTTGTCCTGCTTTGATATAGAGAGTGGAACGGAAATTACCTCAAAGTCAGTCAGTAATGACAGCTTGCTGAAATCCCCCTGTACCTGGGAATACATCCTGGATCCGAAGAGTGTGTTCAGTACGGCAGCAGACGCCTTGAATCTAATGCTGGATGAATATCCGGATGTACGCGCAATCGGCCTGACCGGACAGATGCATGGGATTCTATATACGGATGCCGACGGTCAGGCAGTCAGTCCTCTGTATTCCTGGCAGGATCAAAGAGGTGCTGTCTCGCTGGACGGTGAACTGCCCATGGCGATCAGGTCAGGAATAGTACAGGACTATCTGTGCCTCCTGGGTATGGAATTCTTACACATCTGACTCTCTCAAAGCAGGGTTTCGTCCCTCGGACGGCAGAAGGCATCTGTACTATAGCGGATTATGTGGGAATGAGACTCACCGGAAGGAAAAGAACGGTGATGCACGCGAGCATGGCTGCAAGCCTTGGCTTTTTCCGTACCAAAACCATGCAGTTCGACAGCGAAGCCCTTTGCAGGATGGAGATGGATATTGGCATCCTGCCGGAGATCGTGACAGGGGCTGTCTGTATAGGAGACTATCGAGGCTTTCCAGTCCGTGTACCGATCGGCGATAATCAGGCAAGTTTCCTCTGTACGGTGGGCTTTCGAATCGGGGTGCCGCTCGTCAATATCGGAACTGGCGGACAGATCGCAGTCCTCTCGGATTGTGTTTTTGAACAGGAAGGAATTGAAGTCAGGCCGTATCTTAATGGCCAATATCTCCTGGTTGGTTCTTCCCTGTGCGGAGGACGTGCTTATGCAATTCTCGAATCCTTCTTCCGACGTTATATCAGCGCGGCGGGGGGTGAGGCAGTGCCTCAGTACGATGTGATGCAGCGGATACTGCAGCAATTTGCAGAAAGAGAAAAGACGGAACCGCTCAGCGTGAGCACGACATTTGCGGGAACGCGCCTCGATCCGTCCCTCCGCGGAAGCATCATGAATATCGGAGAGTCTAATTTTACTCCCGAGTGTCTGATAGAGGGGGTAATTGTCGGAATTGCAAGGGAACTGCATGATATGTTTGTGATTATTCAGCAGGGGATCGGGATCACCGCAAGGGCAGTGGCCGGTGCAGGCAACGGACTCAGGAAAAACCCTGAGCTCCGTAAAATTGTCGGAGATATGTTCGGATATCCTCCCGAATTCAGCGGTTCCAGGGAAGAGGCTGCAACTGGTGCCGCGATCGCTGCACAAATCATGTTAGGATGATATTCACACAATCAGACCTAATATAATCGGTTAAGCTTTAGTAAACGGCATTTTCAAGCTTCATAGGGATCGGTGAAGGCACGACACCTATGAAAAACGGATTATTGGGGAATAAAGGCAGTTCATGTTGAAATATCAGTACGGAACAGAAGAAAACAAAGCTTTTTTCGCGGGACAGGCACAGCAACTTCTTGATTTCGGGAGAAGATTCGCCTCACCGGGCGGGAGTTCCTGGTATCTCGGAGATGATGGAACTCCCTGGGTCGAGAGACCGAGGGAAACTTATGTGACCTGCAGAATGGCGCATGTCTATGCAATCGGAGCTCTGATGGGGCGGGACGGCGCAGCGGAGCTGTCTGCGGAGTCAATCCGCGGACTGCGCGGCGAGCTAAAGGATCGGGAATATGGCGGATGGTATGCCGGGCGCTGTGCTGACGGTAGTATTCTGCCGGACAAGCAGTGTTATACTCACGCATTTGTGATTCTTGCGGCATCGTCCGGGATGATCGCTGGAGCAGATGGCTCAGCGGAGCTCCTCGAGGATGCGCTTTCATGCTATGAGGAGCGCTTCTGGGATGAGGCAGAGGGGCTTGCAGCAGACAGCTGGAATAGGGAATTCACCGAGCTGAGTCCATATCGGGGTTTGAATGCCAACATGCATTCCGTGGAGGCTATGCTCGCCGCGGCAGATGTGACAGGTGAAGAGAAGTACCGGAATCGTGCAGGCCGGATAATTAAGCGTGTACTGGCCTGGGCGGAGCGAAATAATTATCGGCTTCCGGAGCATTACAGTGAAAGATGGGAACCGTTGCCGGAGTTTAACGCAGATAAAAAGAACGATCCTTTTAAACCTTACGGCGCGACACCGGGGCATGGGATTGAGTGGGCCCGTCTTATCGTTCAGTGGGCATTATCAACCTTTGGAAATGATAATCAGGCAGATTTGTATATTGATGCGGCAGAGAAGCTTTATCTACGCGCTGTCACAGATGCGTGGAATGCTGACGGCGCACCGGGAATTGCTTATACAACGGACTGGGAGGGACATCCGGTTACTCATGATCGGATGCATTGGACACTTGCAGAAGCGATCAACACCTCGTCCGTTCTGCTGCGGGTAACCGGCAGTGAGCGGTATGCGTCGGACTTTGAAGAGTTCCTGCGTTATCTCGACACATATGTGATTGATCACAAGAATGGTTCCTGGTTCCATCAGCTGGATCAGAACAACCGGGTCATTGGGACAGTGTGGCCGGGCAAGCTCGATCTTTACCATGCATTTCAATCAATGTTGATTCCGTATTCACCGGCAGACCTGTCGATTGCTGTGGCAGCATCGCGTTGCTGACAGTCAGGGATAGATACAAAGAGCGGCCCTGAGCAGGTCTGTACTCACCTGATCAATGGCAAAGAAAGAGCCGGAAACGTTGATTTTACGACGTTTCCGGCCCCTCAAAAGCATCGAGGCGACGTGATTTGAACACGCGACCTCTGCGTCCCGAATTGCTCCCGGAAAGAAAGTGAGGAAACATGCGGATTTGCTGCGTCGCAGGTCTTCAGTCACCCACTTTAGTCACCCAATTATGGAAATGAATAGCTATTTGTCCCTAATAATGCACATTATTAGGGACAAACTATGCGCTGTTGTCCCAGATAATGTATATTATTAGGGACAGGAGGACGCGTAATGGAAGATAGCAGTATAATTTCCCAGATCACAAAACGAATTGACGAAGCATCTTTTGGATCCGCGTTTGTCACCTCTGATTTTACGGATCTGGCTGAATATGAAACAGTCAAAAAAACAATTGCACGGTTAGAGAAAAAAGGTATGATTCGCCGTGTACTTCGCGGTGTATATGACAAGCCAAAGTTCAGTATCCTTCTTCAGGAATATGCTGCTCCCATCCCCGATCAGGTAGCACATGCCATTGCCCGAAACTATAATTGGACCATTTCGGCAAGTGGAAATACCGCTCTAAACCAGCTCGGTTTATCTACGCAGGTACCGGCAGACTGGTCTTATATCAGCAGTGGTCCCTATAAGAAATATACATTCGGCAATATTACGTTGACATTCGCGCATCGCTCCGATAGTCAAATGATCGGAATGTCTGAGAAAACACTTCTTCTCATCCAGGCGTTAAAGGCTATCGGTCAGGGAAATGTCAGCGATATTGATATAACACAGATCCGGAATAG
>JAEEGL010432263.1_pt1 | contig 17749 bp, 29 predicted proteins | sample 9134231 | NCBI WGS metagenome assembly JAEEGL01 (sample SAMN16246548, study PRJNA631951) | gut metagenome | biome: gut microbiome; feature: rumen; material: fiber-attached | host: Bos | place: Iran: Karaj | collected 2018-10 | reverse complement strand
TTAACTACGACTAAACAACACCGGGGGAGGAAACCCCTCCCCCTTTAACCCTTTAACATCACGCGATATGGAAACCAAGAAATTCTACAAATTCAGCACGGCGGCGGGTATGCTCCACGCCGAGGTAATTCCCACGATGCAGGCCCTCGGCGACCAACCCTGGGCCGTCCGGGTACGGGACACGAAGGGCGTTCTCCTTCTCTCCTGCACCACCGAAGAAATGTCCGGGCAGGAGGCCGCGACGGAGGCCGTTCGCCTTTTCCTGGACTGCAAGCGGGACATCCACAACAAAACCTTTTCGATACAATGAGCAGGGGAGGCAGACGGCCCGGAGGCGGACGGAAACCGCTACCGCCGGAGCAGAAACGCATCGTCCTTTCCTGCCGCGTCAAGCCGGAGACCTTCGACGCGATTTGCCGAGAGGCCGGGCAGGGGAGCATCGGGCGGCTCCTGGACAAGATATTTGAACAAGGTATTTTTAACAAGGAGGACTGATATGGGGAAAAATCTTAATCATGCTGGTATCTGGGTCAATCAAGACATCAAGCCAAGAAAATATATTGTTGTTTCAAGAAAGTTTGACGGGGTGTATGCCGCCGCTTGTCCTTGTGTCGGGCAAGTTGCCACCAATAGTAAGTTACTCGCGTATTTCCTTTACCATAGGTGGAATAGGTTTTCTTATAAGAACAATCGTAATGGTTATACTATCGCGGTAATGCTGATGAGGCGTACCAAAGGCTATCCATATAGCGAGAGCGAATATGAAGCGATTAAGCGATAACGCAGAGGAAGACTGACACACGACACCCGCACGGAAGGGGGAGACCGACAACGGCCTCCCCTTTTCTTTTACGAAAAACGGCCTTCCGATATTTCCCGGTGAAATGATTTATTTGAAGCATACGACCGACCCGCAGGTCGCGTATATCCCCCGCGATACGGAAGCCGCAGGGCCATACCGGATGACGCTACACTCAACAATGGACCTGGACCAGGTCGTGGACGCGGTGGTGCTGGACCTCTCCATCCATTCCCGTTACTACTCCATCGCCGTCCAACTCCCGGAGGACTGCCCGACGGGGGAATACGAATATCAGTTCCTCTCGGCGGGGATGCTGGTGTCCTCCGGCGTGGCGGTCGTGGTCCCGGATGCCGACGCGACAAAGCAATACGACAAACCGATTCAATATGAGCAATACGAAAGATAACAAGGTCCTGGTCTCGTTCTCGGCCATCGACCCGTGGCTGGAGCGGAACATCGTCTCCCCGGCGGAGACACCCGTCCACGGGAAGGACTACGTCCAATGGGGTGACGGGAACGGCTACCCGGACTACCTCCTGGAACTTGTGAAGACCGTCCCCACCCTGCGGAGCATCGTCCAGGGGACCGTGGACTTCATCGTCGGCGACGACGTTTCCATCCTCCCCCTGCGGGACGGCCTGGAGCAGGGCAAGATGAACCTCCGGGGCGACACAATCACCGAGCAGGTGGAAGACCTGGCCCGCGACTACGAGACCTACGGCGGTTTCGCCCTCCAGGTCATCCGGGCCTTCGACGGGTCCGTGGCCGAGGTGTACTACATCGACCTCCGTTTCCTCCGGATGAACAAGGAGGGGGACGTGTTCTATTATTCCGAGAAGTGGGGAGAACGGGGACGGCGGGATGCGATCGTGTACCCGGCCTTCCGCGCCGACATCGCCGAGAAGTGGGCCGGGATGAGCGACGAGGAACGGGACCGCAACGCCTCGTCCATCCTGTACGTCAAGACCACTCATTCCCAGGTGTACCCGCTCCCGGTGTACGCCGCATCCGTCAAGGCTTGTGAAATCGAGCGGATGGTGGACGATTACCACCTCAATAGCATCTGCAACGGGTTCGCGTCCTCGCTGATTGTGAACTTCAACAACGGCCAGCCGACGGACGAAATGAAGGAGGAAATCGAGCGCGACTTCGACGAGAAGTTCACCGGGTCCGGGAACGCCGGGCGGGTGATGTTCTCCTGGAACAAGTCGAAGGAGAACGCCACCACCTTCGAGGTCCCGCCCGTGACGGATTTCGGGGAGAAGTACAAGGCCCTGGCCGAGAACTCCCGCGAGAAGATTTTCACCGCGTTCCGGGCCTATCCCAACCTTTTCGGCCTCTCCACCGCGACGGGTTTCAGCATCGAGGAGTTCGACCAGGCGTTCAAACTCTACAACCGCACCGCCGTCCGTCCCGTGCAGAGGATGATTGCCGACGCATACGACCGCATCTACGGCAAGCGCGGTGTCTTGAATATCGTCCCGTTCTCGCTGGACGGGCAGAACGAGCAAATTGTGAACTGATATGGCCGAAATCCTCCTTTGTTCCGAGACCTTCGTGAAATCGGTCTCCAGCATTTCCGACAACGTGGCCGGGAAGTATATCCAGCCGTCCATCCGGGAGGCCCAGGAAATCGGACTCAAATCCATCGTCGGCTCCTGCCTCCTGGAGCATTTGAAGAACCTTTTCGCCGAGGGACAACTGACCGCGCAGTATAAGGAACTTGTGGACCGGGCGCAGTATTTCCTCGCCTACACCTCCATCGTGGAACTGACGATGAAGGTGTCCTTCAAGGTCGGCAATTTCGGCGTTTCCAAGTCCACCGACGAGAACCTGGACGTGGCGACCTTCGACGAAATCTGCAAGTTGCAGGAATACTACCAGAGCAAGGCCGACTACTGCAAGTTGGAACTCCAGCAGTGGCTCCTGGACAATTCCGGCCTTTTCCCGGAGTTGAAGGCTTGCGACTGCGAACGTATCAAGGCGAACCTCTACTCCGCCGCGACGTGCGGCCTGTGGCTGGGCGGTCCCCGGTCGAAGGTGATGCCGGGCGGTAAATGCAAATGCACGAAGCGATGACTCTTTCCGATACCATACGGCTGATTGAGACCGTCGCGGGCGGTCAGCCCTCCGTCCATTCCATCGTCCGCAACGACATCTTCCGGCTGAATGCCCTCCCGGATGCCAAATACGCGGTCTTCGGGTGGACCCAGGGCCAGCACTCCACCAGCATAGACGCGAACCTCTATACGTTCCGTTTCACGTTCTTCTACACCGATCGCTTGACCGAGGACCTGGGGAACCAGGTCGAAGTCCAATCCGTCGGTATCTCCACCCTTGAAAACGTCCTGCGGATGCTCGACGCGAAGGGTGTCTTCACCTTCGGGGATTGGACCTTCACGACCTTCAACCAGCGGTTCCAGGACGAGTGCGCCGGGGTCTTCTGCTCGGTCGCGCTCCAGGTCCCCGTGGACACCGTCTGCGACGAGAACTACTTCGACTTCAACGACGACTTCAACGACGATTTCGCCGCCGGGGATGATTCCCTGGCCGGGACACCACGCGCCCGGTTCTCGTTTGACTTCAATAACGACTACGTTATCTACTGACTATGGAGACGAAATCACGGCTTGAACAACTGGAGCGGCTGGACCGCAAGTGCTGGGAGTGCAAGGTCATCTTCGGCATCACCCTCGCGGTGTCCGTCGGCCTCATCGTCGCGGGTTTCTGCGTCCCTCCCACCGGGCAGATTGACGGGTCGGTGCTGACCGCCGTCGGAGAATTGTTCGGGTTCGCGGCCCTGGCCTCCGGCCTTCACGCGATCCGGCTCGGCTATGACTTCCGCATCGTCAAGGGCGACACCGAGGTCCAACTGACCGACGGCCCCGGCCATCACCAGCACCACCACAACAACGAAGGGGAGGGCGAGGAATGAGCAAGTATTTCTCCCCGGCGGAGTTCCGCAACTGCACCCCGTCCTGCTCCATCGACCAAATGGACGCGAATTTCCTCTCCCGCCTGGATAGGGTCCGGGAGGCGGCGGGCATCCCCCTCGTCCTCAATTCCGCGTACCGATCCAAATCCTACGAAAAGAAAAAGGGCCGAAGCGGGACTTCCGCGCATTGTGAGGGGAAGGCGGTGGACATCCGTTGCAACACCTACGCGAACCGTTACAAGATTATCCTCGCGGCTCTCGCGGAAGGCATTACCCGGATAGGCATCGCAAAGACTTATATCCACCTGGACACGGCAGACGATACGCACACGCCCCGCGTAATATGGGACTATTATGGATGAACAGGAAAAGGGCGGCATGAGTTTAACCTTCAAACAATTTTTAACAAAGGCATCACTGGGGTTTATGATTTTGTGGGCCGCCCTGTCCTCCTGTTCTCCGCGCATCGTCGAACGGGTGCGGACGGAGTACGTCACGCAGACCGTCCACCACCGGGACACGGTCGCCACGCGGGATTCCGTCTATATCCGTGAATGGATGAAGGGTGACACCGTTTTCGTGGACCGTTTCCGTGACCGCTACGTCTATCGTGATAGGTGGCGCGATTCCGTCCGCGTACAGGTGGATTCCTTTGCCGTAGAGCGCGTCAAGGAGGTCCAGGTAGAGAAACCCTTATCCTGGGCGAAACGCGCGAAAATCGGGGCATTTTGGTGGCTGGTCCTTGCGGTCGCCCTGCTGGGCGCGTGGACCTTCCGTAAACCCCTCGCCGGATTGATTACGAAGATAGGCAAAACGATATTTTAGGCAAAGACAAAACGAAATGGCATCTTATAACGAACTGAACGCGCTGATTGATGCGTATATCAACCGAAACGGTGTCCAGGCCATCACGGGCCAAATCTTGAACGGCGTACTCAAGGCGATGGTCGAGCAGTTGGGGCGCGGCTATACCATTATGGGCGCGGCCATTCCAACGACCGACCCCGGAACGCCGGACGGCCCGGAGTGCTACTTCGCGTCCACACCCGGCACCTACACGGATTTCGACGGCTTGCAGGTCATTCCCGGCGAACTCGCGCTCCTGTGCTACACCCCCACCGACGGCTGGACGAAGGCGACGATTTACGAAGGGTTCCGGCAGGTCGGGGCGACCATTGACGGGAATGTCGGCACCCCCTCCGTGGGCGTGTCCTACGCGAACGGTGTCCTGTCCTTCGATTTCCACAATATGAAGGGCGAACAGGGTATCCAGGGACCGCAGGGCATCCAGGGTCCCACGGGAGCCACGGGCGCGACTGGCCCGCAGGGTGCGACGGGAGCAACGGGTCCGCAGGGTCCGGTCGGTCCCGTCGGGGTCACCTCCGCCGCCGTCACCGTGGACAACACGACGGGGACTCCCACCGCGACGGTGTCCCTCGTCAATGGTGTCCTCACGATCGCTTTCACCGGGCTGAAGGGGGCGCAGGGTAACACGGGTTCGTCCGTGGACTATCCGTTCACCATCGTTAATAACCTCACGACCGACGACGCGACACAGGCATTGTCAGCCGCCCAGGGAGTCGTCCTGGACGGGAAAATCAGTCAATTGGAGGCCAAAGTGGATACGATAATTGACACCGAATCATACACTTCGCCAAACCTGTTTGATAAGACTGCGGCAACGGCTGACCGTGGAATATGGGCGGCAGATGGAGCGGCAGATAGGTGCGTGGGATATTATGCGTCGGATTTTATTCCAATCCCGGCGGATGCGAGTTATATGTTTCTTATAAACAATTCCGTTTACGGAAACTTTGCGGGGGCGGTGTATGATTCAAGCAAGGCGTATATAAGACGTTTTGTCCCTTCAACCGGAAGCCCCGGAGAGGTAGACCCTTCCAACGGGGAAGCATACATCCGTTTTACGATTATTGCGGCAAACATAGATACGGCTATGTGTGTTGTTGGAACGGTTGCACCGCAGGAATATGTGCCTTATGGTAGTATAACAAGGTACACGGTAAAGGATGATGTGGTCGGCTTTGATTCGATTGCGTTCAAGGCAACCGTGGCCGGGAAAAACAAATTAAACCCGGCAGAAGTTGAAGCGGACAAATATGTAAATCGGGAAACGGGAAATCTTGGGAGTTGGAACGGGTTAAGTGCAACCGGGTTTATTCCGGTATCTAAAAGGGGGTTGTTCTTCAATAAAGCGGAATGGTCTGGTAATGTTGTCGGTGGTGCGGTATATGATAGTGCAAAAGCATATATCCGCCCGACAACGGGAACATACATTTATGAAGACGGGGATGGTTATGTTCGTTTCAGTTTTCAGTCGGCAGACCTTTCAACCGCACAAGTTGAAGAAGGAAGTGTCGCAACCGATTACGAAGAATACACGGAAAGGGAAGTTATTGACCCGAACTATTTACCGGATTCTACTTCCGAGGGTGCGGACACCGAAAAGGCCGTTAATGTTGTTCTTCCTTCGAAGTTGTATGCGGTAGTCGGTGACACCTTGCAGGTTTTCTTCAAACAATGTATCCAAGCGGTTTCCCCATTGAACTACAACATTCTGGTTGCTTGTGCAAAGGGCAGACAATACCATCGTTACTTTGAGTACACACCGACTGCGGGAGATGTGGGGGAAACCACATTCACGATTTATGTAAAAAACGATTTCGGGGAAATTGTTGGAAACGGGAGTTGTACACTTGTAACGGTCGCAGTTCCTTCTTCCCCGGCAACAACGAAACGAATCCTTTGTGTAGGTGATTCTTTGACGGCAAATGGCAAATGGCCCGCAGAAGCATATCGCAGACTTACAGGGACGGGTGGAACACCTTCCGGAAAAGGTCTATCTAATATCGCATTTGTTGGCTCGATGAACAAAGACGGTGCGGGTTTCCTCGGTAAATCCGGATGGTCTTGGCGGGATTATTCTACGGAAGGAAGGCCCGCTTTCCGCTTTACCGTCGGGACGGGTGTGGTGGTCAATATTGATTCTGTTTATAGCAACAATTCACACAACTACACGGTCATTGAAGTAAGTGACAACGGAACGATTCTTTGCTCTGCCGCATCCTCATCCGACACCCCGCAAGCGAGTGGAACACTTACGAAAGTGAGTGGTGGCGGTGATGCGACCATCGCTTATTCTGCGGTGTCTGCTGATTCCCAAAACCCGTTCTGGGACTATGACAATAACAAACTGACCTTCGTTCCGTATGTGAACACTTATTGCGGTGGCAATTTGGATGTGTTGTATGTCCTTCTTGGAGGCAACGGACTGACTAATTGGAAGAACGATTTCTCCGATTATCTTGGATATATCGAAGATTTCGCAGACACTCTCCACGCAGAATATCCTTCGGCAAAGTTGGTGATTTTGGGGATGCAGTTCCCGTCAATGGAACTGATGATGCCAAATTACGGGGCATCCGGGAATAGTTGGGCAGACACATACGGAATGCTTGTATCAATCGCAAGACTTCGTGATGTGTATAAAGATTTCGCAGAAAGGGATGGATATAAGACCTTCGTGTCTTATGTAGATGTCGGGTCGCAATTTGATGGGGACTACAACTATTATATGTTAGACAAGGCGGTAAACACCCGAAACACAACGATTGTAGAGCCGTATGATGGGAACGCATTACACCCGGCAGACCCCGGATATATGCAGTATGCAGATGCCGTCTACCGGGCAATTTGTGCGGAATTAAGTTAAACACTTTCGGCCCGAATTGACTAACATCACGCAGTCAACAATAGCCATAACTGACTGACTTACGAACGCGTAAAAGGGTGGCAAATAGCCGCCCTTTTTCCTTGCATTTCTCCCGGAAAATCCGTATCTTGTAGTAAATCTTCACACACAATGAGACGGATTTTTCCAATCCTGGCCCTCCTGTGCGTGGTGTCCTGCAACAAGCAGATGGACACCCCGGCCCAGCAGGAGGTGACCTTCGGGGCGCATCTGGTGGATGCGTCCTCGATGACAAGGGCCGTGAACCATTCCGAGGTACTATCCTACCTCCAAACTCTCCAACCTTCCAACGTGTCCCCGAAGTTCTACAAGGACGGGGACCGCTCCGTGACGAAGTACGTCCCCCTGGGACAAGCGGTGACGATGGACGTGGGCCGATATGAAGTCGAGTGGGAGAACTCGCCGAAACTCGTCCTGCAAACGCCGAACGACGCTTGCGGATTCTCCACCGCGCCGAAGTACCGCATCGCCACGGAGGTGGACATCGTTCCGGGAGTGACGCAATACTCCCTCCCGGTCGGGATCGCTTCCGCCGGATTCGTGGTGGACTACGGGGAGGTCGCTTCCGTCCGCGTTATGAGCCTGGCGCAGTCCATGACCGACGCGTCGTCCGTCTTCGTCAATCGTGGCGACTTCGGCATCTCGTTCTTCTCCGGCGAGTTCACGGACAACTGCATCACCATCCAGGTGCGGCCCGTGGACACGACGGCGGGGGAGGCGGTGACCTACCGCTTCACCTGGGACGGCGCGGACTACAAGGGCCAGCCGACCTACAAGATGGAGCCGGGGAAGTACTACGTCCTTCACCCGGACGTGGTCACGGAGTTGGAGGGCCTTTTCGCCCTGGAGTTTTCCGAGTGGTCCTGCGGGATGGAGTAGCAACCTATTGCATTGTCGGGAATTTTCACTACCTTTGCGGTACATCGCCGTCATTGTGTGTGAAATTTCTGCGATGCTTAAAGGGTTGGGGGAGGCTTCGGTCTCCCCCTTTGCTTGCAGAAGTTTTCACGATGTTTCAAGGCCCTTTCCACGGACTGCCCGGAAACGGCCACGCGGCGACGCGGAGGGAGGGTTTTAACAAGTCTTTCCGTGAATTACAACCCACCCCCTTTGGACCGCCCTGCAAGGCGGTTTTCGCGTCCCAGGGCCTCCCGTTCCGGGGTCGTTTCTTCTTCATGTGAAAGGAATAGCAAATATATTCGTATATTTGTTCGTCAAATGTTTTACAATTTGTAAAACGACCACACACGATGAACACGATTTCCGTCTCCTACTATGTCGCCCGCGCCCAGCGGCGGGCCGACGGGTCCTTCCCCTTGAAGGTCCGCGTCACCTACCTACGCAAGTCACGCTACCTTCCCACGAACAAGGTTGCCTACCCTTCCGACCTCACCCGGTCCGGCAAGTTGAAGAACGGGGGCCTGGTGGACGCGATGAACGGCCTCGTCCGGGAGGTCCGGGAGGCCATCGGGGACCTGTGGCAACCAGCCGACGTGGATGCGGTGATGGCCCATATCAAGCGAAAGCGGGAGGGGCCGTTCCGCCTGGACTTCTTCTCCTTCGCCGACGGGTGGATGGAAGCCCGGCAGATAACCGAGGGGACGAGGAACGGCTACCGGGCCGCGCTCTCGGCCTTCCGCCGCTGGCTGGGACGGGACACCCTGGACGTGAACGAGGTGACCCGCCGGATGGTGACGGAGTTCGCCGAGTGGCTGGACGGTTCCAGGAAGTTCCGCTATGACCGGGCGACCGGGGAGGTGGTCGAGGGGACGCGGGAACGGCAGGGGGGCGGGCAGTCCTACCGGATGGTCGGGAAACTCGCAACGATATACAACGCGGCCCGTGACAGGTACAACGACGACGACGCGGTCCTCATCCCCCGCCAGCCGTTCGCCGTCCGGGTGGAGAAACCCCTTTCCGCCGGGCAGAAGAACCTCGGCCCGGAGACGATGCAACGGATTGTGGATGCGGAACCACGGAACCAGGGGGAACGCCTGGCCCTCGCCTCCTTCGTCGTTTCCTTTGCGCTGATGGGTGCGAACCTCGCCGACCTCTACGATGCGCCCGCCTTCTCCGGGGAGGTGTGGACCTACCGACGACGCAAGACCGCCAGCCGCCGGAGCGACGGGGCCGAAATGCGGGTGGACGTGCCTGGGTGCATCCGTCCCTACCTTGACACCCTGGGAGCCGGAACGCCGTCCCCGTGGTGGCTCCCGGCCCTGCACTCGGTCAGCGCGGACAAGGACCGGGTGACGGCCTACCTCAACCGCCACCTCCGGGCCTGGGCGACCACCGAGGGCCTTCCCCCGTTCACGATGTACGCGGCCCGGAAGACGTTCGCGTCCCTGGCTCGGAAGGCCGGGGTGGAGAAGGCCACCATCGACGAGTGCCTGGCCCACGCCGGGGATATGAGGATGGCCGACCTCTACATAGAGAAAGATTGGCGTATAATCAACGACGGGGCGCGGATGGCCTTATCCCTTATCCGTTGGGAGAAACGGCCCTGAATCGAAAGGAAAACGGCCCTACGGGGATGCGCCGGGATGCCCGGCTTTCCCATCAAGACGGTGGTAGCCGTCCGTCGTCCTCCCTCCCGAAGAACAGGAGGTCCACCAGGCGGAGGATCGCGTCCGGGTCCTCGGCCAGTCGGTCGGCCTCCCGCTTTACGTTTTCCGGGATTTCGATATTTAAGGGCGGGAAATCCTTCTTCATTCGGTGTTTGTTACGAAGATTCTATTAGTGTGTTTATTGTGTGTGTGCCGGGGATGCCGTGAGGTCTCCCCGGTTTTCGTTTATAGCTGCTTGCGGGCGAAGTGTCCCTTCACGATGAAGATTTTGAGGACGGAGGCCACGGGGATGATGGTGTCCCCCTTGTACGTCGGGTTGTCGGCCCGGAGGATATAGTGCTGGCCGTCCGGGTGCGGGTACACCCTTTTGATTGTCCGCATATTGTCGCACGTCTCATCCGTCACGATCAGGTATATTTCCCCCCATTGTAGGGTGGTTCGGTTGTGGAGTTCCCGGACAAATACGATATCCCCGGAACGGATGCCCGGCTCCATACTTTCCCCGTAGACCGGGAGGGCGGCGGTGCAGTCGTTCACCGGGGCGAAGTTGATGGAATAGGCCGGGGTCTCGGTGTCCGGGTACGCCTCCACGATCCCGGCGGTTACGTCCATATCAAAGAACGGGACGGGCGGAACCACCGCCCGGCTATCCTTCCCCATCGCCTCCTGTATCTTGCGGAGCATCCCGGACGTGATATACTTCCCATCCCCGTTTAATGCGCGGGAAAGGGTCGAGCGGTTTATGCCGATGCGCTGGGCGAGTTCGCCCTGGTTCTCGGCGGGAAATGTGGCGCGGAGCGCGTTGTACGCGGAGACGATTTGCTCCTGGAGTGTGTCTGTGTTTTCCATTGTGTGTGTGATATTAAGGTGGTATATCAATTTTTTCACAAAAAAAGTGCGAAATATTTGATAATATCAAAATTTGTTGTTATTTTTGCATCAACAAAAACAAATATACAAAACTTTTTGATACAAGCACAATGACGAAAGAACTGAAAACGCTGATTGCGGACACCGCCCAGGCCGGGGCCATCGAAGCCCTCCGCCTCGCTGGTGTCACCTCCGGGGAGATTTCCTTCTCGAAGGCCAAGAAGACCTACGGGGTGTGGTTCATCAAGGCCACCGCCGACGGTCGCATCACCCCCTGCCGCAAGGGTGTCGGCAAGTCCGGCACGAAGTGGTACGCCCTCTCCGAAATCCTCGCCCTTAAAAACGAGGAAAACTTGAAAGCGGTAATCCTTTAACATCACACACAATGAAAACGAAAACTCTGCAAAAGTTCCTGGGCGCGATCGCCGTGGTCGCCATCATCCTCGCCGGGTGCGAGAACCCCGACGGCTCCTGCAACCTTCTCTGGTCGCTGACCTTCCTCGGCATCGCCGGATTTTCCGGCCTCGGTTACAAAGCATTGGAGGACGAGAAATGAGCAGTCACTTCTACCCCTGGCCGGAACCCCGCCCGGAAGACTTCGACACCGAGGACGAATACCTCGCCGACCTTAACGCCTGGGAACAGGCCATCCTCCTGTACGAAATGCAACACGAAGGCAATTAACCCACAATAAACACACACACAATGAAAACAATCACCATCACCCTTACCGCCGAGGAAGCGCAAAGAATCGCAAACGCGCTGAACCTCCAGGCCGTTAATTTCTCCGGCCAAAGTGAAACCGTCGGCGTGGATTGTATGCACCCCGACTTCTTCCACCGCGAATGGGACACAACCACCGCCCTTTGGTGCAAGGTTATCCGCGCCCTCCATCCCGAAAATGAACAGGAGGACTAACCTATGGCAAACGAAAAGAAATCGGTCTTCGAGACCTTGAACGCCGTTAATTGCAACGAGCACACCGAGCGGAAGAACGGCCTCACCTACCTGTCCTGGGCCTGGGCCTGGGCCGAGGTCAAGAAACGTTACCCGACCGCCTTCTACACCATCTACGAAACCCCGGAGGGCCGTCCCTACTGGAGCGACGGGCGCACCTGCTGGGTGAAGACCGGGGTCACGATCGAGGGCCTGGAGCATATCGAATACCTCCCCGTGATGGACTACCGCAACGTCTCCATCCCCCTGGACAAGATTACTTCGATGGATATGAACAAGGCCATCCAGCGGTCCCTCACGAAAGCCGCCGCCCGTCACGGCCTCGGCCTTTACATCTACGCCGGGGAGGACCTTCCCGAAGGCGAGGCCGAGCAGAAGGCCGAACCCCAGCAGACGGCGAAGGCACCCGCAACCCCGGCCATGACCGACAAACTCTGGTGGCAGCTCGTCCGGGCGACCGCCGAGGGGAAGAAGACCAAATCCGGCCAGGAGCCGTTCGAGTGGTGGAAGGCGACCTACAACCCCACCCCGGAGCAGATTCAGTCCTACGCCCAGGACGTGGAGCGCGTCAAGGCCGCGATGAAAGCAGAATAACCCTTTAACACACAAAAGACTATGGCAACACTTTTTCAACTGACGGAACGGGCCTCGCAGATTGAGGAGGCCCTGTACGAGACCGGGGGCGAACTCACCCCGGAGATCGAGGCCCTTATGACCGAGACCGCCGCCGAACTCCCGGCGAAGGTGGACAACTACAACGCCCTCATCCAGAAACTAACCGCGATGTCGGACAACTGCGACAAGGAAATCAAGCGGCTGCAAGCATTGAAACGGACCGCCGACAACGGCGCGAAGTCCATCAAGGGCCACCTCCTGGCCGCGATGCAGACCTTCGGTTTCGACCGCTTGGAGGGTAACTTCTGCAAGGTGTCCCGCCGGAAGTCCCGCGCCCTGTCCGTGGACGAGGAAACCCTGCTGGCCGGGTTCCCGGAAATCGCCGAACTCCAGGCCACCCTCCCGGACTACATCACCCTGGAGCCGAAGGTCTCCAAGACGGTTATCAAGAACCACGAAAAGGAATCCGGCATCCTCCCCGCCGGGTGTAAGTACACCGACAACGAAAGCATCCAAATCCGGTAGGTTATGAAACTCGAAATCAAACTTAACCAGGAGCAGTTCGACCTGCTCGTTACCGCCCTCGTCCAGATCGCGCAGAACTCCGTCAAAATGGCAGAGGCCTGGGCGCCGAAGGAAGAACCCATTAATATGGAGTTACTGCCGGAAACGTCGTTGGAAAAACCCGAAATACCAACGATAGGTAGATATGATTATTGTACTGATACCTATATTTTTAGCAAGGTATTCGGCAAGACCCCCGGTCGTTATCGTGGCTATAAAACCAATCTTCTACATATCGCCGCAAAGTTTTGTGGGGTAAAACTTATCTCCCGAAACGGGTCCTGGCAGGTACGCCGGGAAGATGCCGATAAGGTAATCGAATATATGAGGAAACACCGGGAGGATTGATTTACGATTTTTCGGGATTCTATATTTCGTAGCGGAAAGGGTGCTGGTACCACCCGGTAGAAATATAACAACCTGCTACAAGTACGCGACCGGGTACCAGACGGCGCGGAAAGTGGCAGGTTTTTTTTGATAACGATGGCAACCTTGAACGATTCCGATGGATTCATCCTTCACGGCTGGATGGTGAACGAACTGCACCTTGAAGGTGCGGACCTTTTCACCTTCGCCCTCGTCCATCAGTTCTCACAATCTGGTGCCGGGTTATACAAGGGAAACACGAAATACCTTGCGGCCTGGACAGGATGGAGCGAGAACACTTGCCGGACGCACCTTGTACGGCTGGCGAAGAAGGGCCTCATCGAAGAGGTCCGAGGCCGTGAAAACAACAGTCCTTTCTGCTACTACAAACTTCCCGCTGACTTCTACGAAAAGCACCCCTCAATTTCTGCGGTGTCACCCCTCAAAAATTGCGCTGACCACCCCTCAAAAAACGAAGAAAGCACACCTCAAAATTTGAGGATAGATAATAATAGTAGGAAAGTAATTAAGGAAAATAATACCTCCCCTATCCCCTCCGTGGAGCAAGTTGCGGAACACGCCAGGTCAAAGGGATTCATTGACCCCGAAGGATTCGCCGCCTACTACGTCGAATACAATGACAACCGCAATTGGATTTCGGCCAACGGGAAACCCATCATCGGCTGGAAGAACAACATCAACAACAACTGGATGAAGTTCAAGAACCGCACCTTCGCCCAGGAGGACAAGACCTATAAACCCAAATACGATTTCAGTAAATGAGACAGGACAACCTCATACTCGCGGACATCCATCCGCGCAACTCCGAAACCATAGAACTCCAGGTACTCAAAGACTTGACAGAGGACGACGACCTTGTAGCCGAGGTTATCAATGTGATCCGTCCGGAATACTTCACCACCGAGGGCCGCAGGACCTTCTGGAACAATATCGTCTTACATTTCAACGCGGGAGATGCCGCAGTCGGTTACCGGGCCTTCGCCGAAGCAGACGAAGACACAAAGACGGAGTTCCTCGCTTTCCGTGAACTTAACAATACGTCCTCCATAAAGGACCAGGCCCTTTCCCATATCGCCATCCTTCGGGATGAAGCGGCCCGGAGGCGGGCCTATAATGCTGGCCTCGCAATCCTCCAACTTTCCACGGGTGGCTATTCCGAGAACGAAATCTATATCCGAGCATCCGAAGCGGTGCAGGGTATCGAAGACACGGCCGTGAAGGAGGAATACACCATCCGGGAGGTCTTCAACGAAATCGCCGAGGAAGTCCAGCAACGGAAGGCCCTGCACGATGCCGGAAAGAAAACCTGCGTCGGCACGGGATTCCCCAACCTTGACAATACCATAGACGGGGGATTCAAGCGGGGAAACCTCATCGTAATCGCCGCCCGGCCCGGTGTCGGCAAGACCGCCCTCTCCATCCAACTTGTCCGGAACGCCGCCGAGGAAGGGAATAAGACCGTATTCTTCTCCATCGAAATGATGCGGGACGAAATCGGCAACCGTATGCTCTATTCCACCGAGCGCGTCAATTCATACCAGGTATGGACGGGCAATATGGACTGGCCGCAATTTGAAGCCGCCGTCAAGGGGATGGAGGGCCTACCAATCCTTTTGAACGACCGTTCCCGCAACCTTTCCGAACTTGTGTCCCGTATGACGGTTCTCGCCCGCCGGGGGAAATGTGACATCGCCTTCGTGGACTACCTGGGCCTCATTGATACCGCAGACAAGCGGATACCGCTATACCAGCAGATAGCCGAGGTGACGAGTACGATGAAGGTCACGGCCAAACGCCTGGGTATTCCTATCGTCCTTTTGTGCCAACTCAACCGCGATGCGGCGAAGGACGAGATCGACCCGGACCTGTACCACCTCCGCGATTCCGGGAGCATCGAACAGGATGCCGACATCGTGCTTATGCTCCGTCGCAATCAGGACAACCTCGATGTCCTCATCCGGAAGAACAGGCACGGCGAAGCGAATCTGCGGGTCACCCTCGGAACGAATAGCACCAGAACGAACTACCACGAAATATCCATCGAAAAGATTTAACCCACACACACAATGAACAAAGACAAGATTAACGCCCTTATCCGGGAAATCCGGACGGCGGCAGAATCCCTCCCGGCTGGAAAGCGGAGGGACGTGAACAACAAGCTCGACCGCATCACCCTCGCGCTCCGTTCCGGCTCCGGGCCGGAGGACGTGACGCACGACGAGGTGGCCGATATGACGGGACACTTCAAGTCCCAGGCGGAGGCCGTGCTTGCCTGGATGCAAGCCGGGCATACCATCACCTCGCTGGAGGCCCTGCAACGGTTCGGAATCATCTCCTTCCCGCGCCGGATTCTGGACATTGAGAAAATGACGGGGACGGCACCGAAGCGGAAGCGCATCCAGGTGACGAACCGTTCCGGGAAGGCCGTGTATGTGAATCAGTATTGGTGGGAGGAATAGGAAATGGTTACGGACTTTTCTCCTTACCAGGTCCTCCCGGAGACAACGGCGAACAGGCTCGCCGAGGACCTATCCCTTGCAATAGAAATGGCGAAGGCCCACTATCCGCACCTCGTCGATCGCCTGGAGTTCACGCAGAAACGATATTGGGACACGGCGATGGGATTTGTCGGAAGTCAGAATATCCCGGCGGGGACGAAACTTATCTTCAAAAATAATAATAATCTAATACACAAATAGTTATGGCAAGTTTGAACAAAGTTTTGCTTATTGGCAACTGCGGTGCTGAACCGCAAATCAAGACCTTCGCGTCCGGGAACAAGGTGGCGCAGATAACCCTCGCAACGTCGGAACGGTACAAGGACCGCAACGGGGAGCAGAAGGAGGACACGGAATGGCACTCGGTCCAGGCGTTCGGGAAACTCGCGGACGTGGTGGAGAAGTACGTCCGCAAGGGGTCGCTCCTGTATGTGGACGGGAAGATACGGACGCGGACGTATGAGGCCGACGGGCGGACGGTGTACCGGACGGAAATCCTCGCCGACCATATCCAGATGCTGGACCGACGGGAGCAGGGCAACCGCACCCAGGCACTCGGCCCGGATGAAGACCTCCCGGAGTTCCTTCGGTAATGAGCCAGGGAATGAAGGTAGTCCTCACCCCGGACCAACTCCAATGGCTCCGCGACCATTTCCGGGACACGAAGAACCGGGACATCGCGGAGCACCTGGGGTGCGGGGAGACGACGATCCACCGCCTCGCACGGCAGATGGGACTGACGAAGGACGCGGCCTTCCGCGCCGAGTGCCAGCAGGGAGCCGCCGATGCCGCGCAGAAATGGTGGCGCACCACGGGGCAATACCTCCCCCGGAAGGGCCTCCCCGAACACCTCCGGCAGTATCAGTTCCAGGCAGGGGAGAAACCCTGGACGCGGTGCGGAGACGAGAAATGGAAGGAGGCCGTGCGGACCGGGAGCGAGAAACGGGCGAAGACATTCCGGGAGGAAAAGGCCCGGCGGTATTTCGGCCTTCCCCAGCGGACACGGCTCCGGGTGGCGAAACAACCACGGGAGAAGATATGCGCCCGGTGGTACTTGAAGAAACACGGGTACATCATAGACGATACCAACTGCGTCGCCTACTGGACGGAGGGCACGAAACGATGCCCACGGCTGGAGGCCGCACCGAGAAGATACTATTATTTCAAACCCATTCAATAACAAAAACTTATGGCAAAGAAACCCATCATCAAGGCCGATGCGAACGCGAAACCCGGCCAGCTTACGGACCAGCAGAAGGCCGAGCAGGTCGCACGGTTCTTCACGCAGAAACGGGAATCCTATTTCCAACTTATCCTGGCAAACCTCGTTCAAGGGGCCGCCAGGGCCGGGAATGAAATCAATATCCGGCTTTTGGTCGTGGCCGCACTTGACGGCGCGGACTACGCGATTGAGAAACTTTTCCCGTTACCGGGCGGGGAGAAGAAGGAGGACGCGAAATGTTAGTGGTCGGCTTGGACCCTGGTATACGCACGGGACTGGCGGTTTGGGACACTTCCAGCCGCCAGCTCCTGGACGTGCGGTGTTCGGGCATCATTGACGCGATGCGCTACCTCCGGGAACTCCAGGAGACGCGGGGCATCGGCCTTGTCGTGTTCGAGGACGCGAGGAAACGGAAGTGGATACCACGCGAACGGGACCTGTCGCAGTTCCGGGGCCGGGCGATGGGAGCCGGGTCCGTCAAGCGGGACTGCTCCATCTGGGAGGAATGGTGCGAGACCTACGGCGTGGAGTTCGTCTGCCCCCCTCCCCGGCAGGGAATGACG
>JAEEGL014983465.1_pt1 | contig 17750 bp, 34 predicted proteins | sample 9134231 | NCBI WGS metagenome assembly JAEEGL01 (sample SAMN16246548, study PRJNA631951) | gut metagenome | biome: gut microbiome; feature: rumen; material: fiber-attached | host: Bos | place: Iran: Karaj | collected 2018-10 | reverse complement strand
GTGTAACGCATTACTGCCCCCCCCCCACTCATCTTGAGGTTACATAGTTTTTCTGACATTGTCGACCTCCTTTAATGAATTATAAAATGATTACCACTTAAATACAAAACCGTATGCATTTGTGGTAAAAGCATCAACATTGTGCAATTCAAATACATAAAAATATACTATTGTACCACCAACATTAGTTGATTCTACGTGTTTATATTGCTGTGGTATATTATTGACTAAAAGAGAAGGTGTACCCCCAACACCCCATAACATTACATACGCATTATCTATATGACTGCTATATGAAGCAGAAAGTAATTCTTCGGAAGTCACCTCTGCAATCCCACCCGTGCCTTTGACATCGCATAACTTCTCAGCCATTTAATCCACCCCCTCTACGTTAATATAAAATGCCGTAGTCGGTATCGCACTCGCATATAAATACAGACACGGTACGGTATCATCAACTGTAACGTATTTCAGCAAATCATAAGCTGCCTGCTGAGCTGTCGTAGGAAGTCCCGAAGCGGCTCCTATTGATACGTCGGGAGTATCCTTATATACATGAGTAAGGTTTATCTCCTTCTTCCAGAGCGTTACGCCGCTCTGTGAAGTTGTATCCTGTGTCCAGCCTGTCGTACCTACTTCGATTAAACTTGAGCTTACGGCATTATCTAATGCATCTAACGAGGCGTTAATATCCGACAAGTCTACATATCCCCCGAAGTCGTCAAACCTATAATCGGGTAAAGCTTCGGTTCCGACGTTCACTATAGCGATATGCTGTCCCGCTGGTATAACGTCTCCAACGGAGAAACTGGAAGTAAAATATCCTACGTTTGCGGCGTCGATCGTTCCGCCGTCTGTAACGGAAAAGAACTTGTCCTCGTATGCACTCGCTAAATAGGTCGCATGACTGCTTATCAAAGTTGATAGAAGCGTAGAACCAGCATAGCGAACCATACCTTTCTCTTGGTTATCGACTTCTGTTTTTGTATAGTAATCTGTAGTGAGCTTTGTATACACAGCGCCCGAAGTAATCGGGTCAGTTGAGTCCTGTGTTACTGCTGAGGTCGTATCCTTAGCCGCCGCTGTTCCCAGAGTCGGCCTATTATCAAGGTCAGCGTAGCTGTTTGACAAAGCTACAGCCGCAAGGTTCGCCGTAGTGGTATAGTCATCTAAAGCCGTATTAAGAGCCGTAGTAGTAACGTAGCCGCTTAAGTCTATCTCGGTATCGCCTATCTTCTCCCAGCCCGCCGAAGTGCCGTCGAGGTTTATATACTCGTCGTATGTATTGCTCGTCTGAGTTGTTGACTTCGGTACAAGATATATAACGTTTGTCTGTATATCTGTAGTCGGTAAAGAAGAAACTACCTCAAAGCGAGAGTTCTTTATGTTTGAGGCGATAGTATCGACCTCTGTTTTGGTGTATGTCTGGGTCTTGGTGTAATAATTCGTTAAATCGCTTACCGCCTTGGTAACGAGAGCGTAGATTGTCGTCCCGACCTGTAGCTTATTAAGATCGGCTGTAGCTTCTCCCGAAGGGTTCGCTACTACAGTCCCGCCGCCATGGGAATCTGCGTATCTCTTCGCCGCATTAAGGGTGATGTTACTTAATCTATCTAACATATCTCCACCCCCTTATTCGCCCTGCTTAACCCACTTGGTCTGTGATTCATCAAACTTATACACGTCCTGCGTGTCAAGGAAATAAGCCTGTGAACCCTGCTTTACGTCTGTCGGCAACTTGGATAAGTCGGCTATGTTGCCCTCGATCTCCGCAATCTCGCCATATCCACCCGATACAAACCTAAGTGAGCCTAATTCGGGTAAATCATCACCTACATTGAATACTTTATGATTTATAACCTGTCTGTATGTTGCTTTTGCCATGTCTTTTACCTCATTTTGGGACATAAAAAAAGGACGCAAATCTGCGCCCTAAGACTATTCTACATCTTATACTTAACACAAGATATGGGTGTCGGTCAAGTATTTTATTATATATTTAGTGGCTCTTTTGTACTTTTGTTTGACAGCATTGGTTGATAAACCTTTTTTGACAGCTATTTCACGGAATGTTTTAAACTCAATAGAGTGCATATATACTATGTCCTGCCATTCCTGCGTATTTAAACGGAATATCTTTTCTTTTGCTTCATTCTTAAGCCTTGAATACTCGTCAATCATATCATTCAGTTCATTTTCAATAATGATTTTCTCGCACATCAAGTCCGGCAGAAAATCACACGGCGAAGTCTGCACCCTCTCACTTATGGGTATGTTCATTGAAGTAAGCCTCGCCCGTAGTTCATCGAGACGAAGTTGTTTCTGGTTTATAAGGTTGTTCATTTCCCTTAGTTCGTTAAACATCAATACCCACCCTCATGCTCTAATAACCACTCTTTTAAGGCTACATAAGCCTTGGCAAACATTAACTCCATGTCATTTTCCTGTTCAAAAACAATTAACACATCATTACCATCATGTTCGCAATCGGGATAGTCAGCTGTACAACCCACTTTTGTTATTTTGATGTACCAATCAACTATCTTTGAGTATCTAATTTCCAAATGCATCGGGAAGTAATGCGTTTTTTCATCGAAAAATGTAAGAAACTCGTTCATGTCCTATACCTCTGTTTAAAAAAATCAGGCAATATACCAACAACTTTTAGTGCAGATTTTGGCGGTATATCGGCTGTTGCTAGTTTCTTAAGAACCACATATTTTTGATGTTCTGCAAAAAATGACCCGCAATACTCGCAATAGCCGTTATTCAGTTCCGTACCGCAGTTTTTACACTTCATAGTCTTTACCCTCTATATGGTCTTATCAACCATTTCCAAAATATTGTATTCCTTGCCTATCTCTAAAATGGGTATACAGCCATGCTCAATGTCTTTAATAGCGATATTTACAGCCTTTATTTGCTCTCCCTCTTTAATAATCTCATCCGTATGGTCAATTATGTATTGTCCTGCCGCCTTTATACATTCTCTCCATTCATTTAACCCAAATGCCCTTGTTGCTACCTCCATTTTCACCCTCCTACCTAAACGGATTCATAATTACATCAACTACGCCGTTACTGTTCTTTTCAAATACCCTCATAGTCTGTGCTAATGAGTCTGCCGCATCATCTGTAAGGTTCTTTCCCTGTGTCGTGTATGTGCATAAATCCCACAATGCCTGTCCGTACTCCACTGACCGCTTATAAGTCGTGTTTACGCACATTTCATCTATAAACCATAATTCTGATTTAATAGAGTCCGAATAATTGAGTATCTTTGTTTCCTTATCCATCTTTTCGGGTGCATCAAAGTGTTTAACCCTGCATCCGTAGTAGCTGTTCTTTTTCAGTCCGTCTTTTATCGGATCTTCAAACGCTCTACCGATACCGTTGCGCTCATAGTACAATTCCCCGACTTTATGGAAGATTATCTTTTGTATGATCCTGGGTATCGTCACGCCCTTGGTGCTTTTGTCGTATACCCAATCAATGACATATTTCTTCTTCCCACACCATATAATAGGCATCGACAGATAATCACCGCCGCCAACAGCAGGGTCAAGTATAGCAATGATCGTATGATTTTCATTCGGTATCTCTCCCTTAAAGTAGTTAAGTTCACTTCGATTAAATAGCAAGCCCTCACGGACAAACGGATGCTGCTGAAACTTCGCCGCAAAATCAGCCTCACTTAATAACTCCTTTTGGTTAAGGAAATACGATGTAGGCATATACGCATAATTCGATTCTTCGTTCTCATTGAGTGCCGGAATCTTCCTAAACCTGTATAACGGGTCATCTGCGTATTTCTGCTCATACCGATAAAGCGGATCGTAAATATTCCATAGCGTACCTACCATTAACTCAGGCGGTTCGGGAAATAAGCCCTCGCCCAAAAACATCTCCCGTTCCTCTATCGCACCTTTAGGACAATACGGGTCAAGTCGGTCATGCACCTTGTTCAAGTAATCATTCCATGTCGTTTCCATTCTGTCCGGGGACAATGCGTGTTGCCTGTCTCTTACAAGGTCATCAACATATAAAACGCCATCCCATGAAATATCTATTGCACCCGTCCATGTTCCATCTATACCTCGACAGGTAAGTGTATTCATTCGGTCAGGCAAGTCAAGGTTTATTGTCATGTATTCAGCCGACTTACTCTCTATTAAGGTCTTGTTCGGATGCCAAAACTTATATATCTGACCAAATTTATATTCCTGTGATGTAAAGAAATTTAGTAATTCACCGTGAAACCCTGTAGCTACCACACCCGAATGACCACACATAGCCGAATGTGAATCAGGACGCTTCATAGCAAGCCACGATAACGCAAATATACATAGAGTGGATTTACCCGAACGAGGCACCATTGAGATACCCAAAAACTTGATTTTGCGGTTCATCAAGTCCTCAATGTCTGCAAGGACAGTTTTTAACGGGTTCATTCTCGGCAGATAAAACCGTTTCCCTTGCGGTCTATCCATCTCCATAAAGAGTATGTAATCTTCAAGACTCCAAAATGACCGAAGCAAACAAAACTGGTAATACCAAAAGATGATTTGCGGTCTGCGCTGTTGCCTTAATTCCTCATCTTCCCACTCCCAAAGAGTCTTACCGCCCTTCTCGATGCACTCACAGATTATCTTCTTTGCTTTCCCGGCTTCCTCAAACCCTGTCTTATAATCATTAAGGGTAAACATCGTATAAGACACAGCTTTAGCGTATGCCTCTGCCATAATCTCTTCTGACTCAAAGCCGCCATTTAATCTGTGTTCGTCATATTGTCGGAATAGTAAGCTATTGTCGTTCACGGTCTGTTTATCCCCGAATACTTCTGAATATATGCCTTTGCGTCTTTCCTCTGCTGTTCAAACGTTATATCCGTTCTCTGAAACCGACACTTGCCCTCCGGCACCTCATTTAATACCATGCACAAGCCGTTTTTATTGCCGAAACACTCTTTGTTACACTTCTTCATCGTCTTGCCCTCTTCCACATCTGCGCTTTTATTTGCCGCTTAAGACGCTTCATCTCACGCTCGGTCTTTTCCTGTTCGTCCTTTGAGGCTACGCTCAAACTCTTTCGCGCTCCCTTTTTTATGCTGTCAATGATATCTTCTACCATCTTCTTTCCCCTTCTTCGCCGTTAGGCGAACCGCTATTTTAAAATTTACCGTCTCATTCCCTGTTCAACGTGCCGCTTGAAGGTTTTTACATCCGTGTTCATCTCATGCGCCATCTCTCTCACCCATTCACCGTCAGGATCACTCTCTTGGGGTAAACCCTTTTGACAATCATCACAATCTGCTATCGGTGCTATCCCTGTTCCACTTATCCTCAGTTTGCCATTCCTTAAACCCGCATAAACACTGGTTAAAACCCTAGAAATCGGTATCTTAAACTCTACGTTATTCGGTATCCTTGCACTCACTACCTTGCTATCTTTACTTGGCATTTTCTCTCCTTGGGGTTTACCCCTACACCGTTTTTTCCTGTCAAAAACCCCTGCAAACCGCTTAACCAATGGGGTTTACCCCGATATTTCCACTTTTCCCCTTAAATTTCCTGTAAACGGCTTATTTTATAGGGTTTACCCCTCTTTGCTATCCTTCATAAATGCCTCTATACATCCAGCCATAATACCGGATATAAGCCCTATCAACACCTCTATCCATATCGGTGAAAATACCCACAACCACGGCATTTCCCACCCGCACAACTTCTTCGTCACCATTATTACCTCTATCATCACTAGCGCTATTAGCTGACACATTATCTGTATGTTCTTCATCTCCTTCTCCTTTTTGGTTTACCCCTTTTTGTTTTTTGGTGCTTGAGGGGGTAACACCGCCCCCGCTGTCTGCCTACCTACACCCCCGAGGCATTGTCTGCCGGATGTATCGAATGTGATACCATTGACACAACTATTCGTGAAAGAATTGTTTCGCGCATAGATAATATGTTCGATTAAACCCCCTTAAACCCTTGTATCTACTGACTTTATATTCATTTATCGAATGAGTGTTTGCGTTAGTCTTTTTGTGCATCTTGACGGTTTGGGATCTTGTATAAGTCGCTCACGCTCAACCCCTGCTTTATTTGCTCACTCTGCATCATTGTTTGTGCCGTATACATTAGCCCCGTATCAGCGTCATTATTTGCAAGTGTGATCTGTCCGACAGTCGTATTGGATAGCGCGTTTTGTATGTAATTTTTGCGAGTTTTCAGCACGTCCAACCTTGCACGGGTTACATATTTATAAACCGTGTCGTCCTCGATCCCGCTATACCGTGTAAACGTGTATACAGACGGGATGCACCCGAACCGCTCCGCCAATTCTGTGTATACCAGAAATAACCTTGTTATATTTTCCTCGTTGTATGGGATATTACAAGCGTTGTTGTCCTTGCCCCTCACCTGCGGCTTGAATAGGGTATTATAACAAGCCCTAAGAAGTGATACAAGCTGATTTGCGCTTAGCTTCTCCACGTCAAGCCCTCGCTCCTCTGCTTCTCTCTGGATAATGTCAAGTGATGCGTTCTTATAATAGTCTGAATTAATATATCCGTCCTCATCAAGATTTACTATTGTTTCGATCATTCGCAACCCCTTATGCGTATCAAATACTATACATTTATGGTATCTATTGTGATACTACCATTGTATCAGATTTAATACAAGTATCAATTATGATACATTCAAGGACAAAGAAAAAGCCCTAGATGCTTCTGGGCTTCTCTTCTCCCCTTGCGGGGCTTGTTAAAATAATGCTATTGTCTCATGATCCGGCACATATTTGTTATATATTGCTGCCGCTTGTCCGTATGTGTGGCGGGCTGTCTCCCAGCCTCCCGAATAATCGCAAGGAAAATCAACGCTTATATTTTCGCAATTTATAAAGCCATTTATAACATATCTTTTTTGCGTTCTGTCACTTCCCCATTGCTCCATTGTAAGTGTGATATATCCGTTTATATCCTCATAACTTGCTATTGTCTGTATATCATCCCGCCCGAACCCCGGCCCCGTGTAGTTATAGTTATTTATATCCATCTTTGCGCCCTCCTTCTGCCTGTCGGCTGCTTATCTATAACAAGTATCTATTAACGGCTCTATGCCTTGGTTCTTGTAATAGTTGTATGTATTCGGTATAAGTTCATCGACATTATAAAGTTCTTTCATGTGGTCGTTGATTCTGCGGCTCGTGACCTCTTCCGGCAGTCTGCCTTTGATGCCCTCATATATAAGGCACTCGCGCCCGTTGTGGATAAATACGCGGTTTTGCTTCTTGCCCTGGGCAAGTGTGATATAGTAACCGCTATACTGCGCCCATGTTCCCGCGCTTATGTCGGTTATAGTTCCCGATCCTGCGTATATACTGTTAAGCATCCACCCGTCACACTGATATATAGTTATATCTTGTCCCACATATAGACTTGTTATAACTTCGTCTATGTCATCGGGGAAGTGGAACGGCGGCAGGCTCTCCGACTCCTTGCGCATCTTCTCCAGTTCTTCCGCTGCGCTCCTTGTCTCATGTCCGGGGTTGATGTATGTATATCTTGCATAGCTGAAGCCCTGCGGGTCAATGACAAGCAATAACTCATCATTAAGATATATCCCGACACAATGACAGGAATAAAAGCGGATGCTCTCGCGCTGTGCATCGTTCATTTGATATATTGTTTTTTCTTCCGTGATCCTGACATCCTCGGAGGCTGTGCCGCCCTTGCCGGACAGAAAAAGCCAATCATTTAATAGTTCTTGATTAAATGCCTCGTATGCTTCGCGGTTGTTAAATATGATCTTGCGATCAATCACCGCTTCATGTTCCAGCTCGGTCATATCCTCGTGCACTTCCTCAATGCTGCATTCTTTGCCATAACCGCCGCGCAAACCATATATGTATAACTGCTCGGATTCTTCCAAATCCTCAACGCGGATGCTGTTATATACTAATTCCTCGCGCTCTTTGCGTTCTTCCTCTCTTACCCTTGCAGCCTCGGCGCTTTCTTCTTCTTGTCTCTTCCACTCTTCCAACTCTGCCGCCCTGCGCGCCTCTTCTGCTTCTCTCTCTGCTTTCAGGGCTTCGCGCTCTTCTTCGGTCATCTTTTCGCGCGGTTCAAACTCTGCGCATTTAATTACTATGTCCAAATAGTAGCCTACATCAAAGTAATCTGTCATAATGTCGCTATGGTTATAGTTCCATTGGTTCGCTATTTGATAAACAGCGTCTAATTTTTCACAAAAAGCCGTTGAAAACTGCGGATAGTTGGCGCGCTCCCTGTGATAGTTGTTAAAATCGTGTCTGTGTGCTATCTCATATCTAATATAACTATTATATTCTGTCTGCTTCTCTTCCTCGCTCAGTTCATCCCATGAATAAAGCCAATGCTCCCCGGTATATGCTCCATGAGTGGCAACCCTTGCGCCAAAGTCCGAAAAACTGAACCGCTCCGCGAACTCTTCCACGCTTGCGAAGTCTTCCGGCTGTGCCTTAACTGTAACCGTTACGCTTCTTGTGTAACCACTCCAACCGCCGCGAACCGTGCAACCCTTAACGCCGCGTTTCTTTAATGCTTCTCTAATAGCCTTTGCAAGTTCGCCGTTCTCGTAAGGGTCTGAACCTAAGTTGTCAAGGTTAATCGTGCCGGGCTTGGTTTCTGTCTTGGTCTCGATCTGTCCGAGACTCTCCGCAAATGTCAAGCGGTCAGCGGTCTGCTTTGCATACCATACAGACTTGCGACCGTTCCAGCGGAATCCATGCGCCTTGATTGCGTCAAGTGTTGCCCTGTCCGGCTTGCTCTCGAATGATAATTCGATCCCGTTTAACTCCTGATTAAGATTAACTATACACATTTTCTTTACCTCCTGCCCTGTAGGCTAAATATTAGTTATTGATTGCCTTTATTGTTATATCCTTGTCGGTTTGTAATGCCTTTACTTCTTCCGGCGTCAGGTCGATTATTCCGACCTTGTAACCGTCTACCGTGATCTCGTATTTCTTCATATCCTTTAACCTCCTTTTGTATTGTTTGTTTGGCTCATGCTTGACCGCTCCGGCGCTTGGCTCGTCTCGGTCAGGTTTTAGGCTTGTCTGCCTGCCTTGTGAGTATATCTTACTACCATTTATATATTTATGCAATACTATTTATGTAATATTTTTATGTTTGTAAACTTTGCACAATTTCAGGTGATAGTATTTATGTAATATAGTTTATCAAAATATATTTACTTTTCTTGCGTATTCCTGTAATATGATTATGTAATATTGTTTACTTTTTAAAAGGAGGTTTTACAATGAAAAAAGAATTGCAGGAAAAAGCCCTTGCAGCCCTTGACAGGCAGAAAAAGCAATATGCAAGACAAAACGATTTTATCAAGAATAGTTATGACCGCGTGTCGGTCACTCTCCCAAAAGGGACTAAACAACGCATCACGGACACGGGGCAAAGTGTAAACGCCTTTATCAATAATGCAGTGATGGAGAAACTAAACACAATATAATATAAAAGGAGGTGACACAATGACAATACAAGAGGCTCTAAACCTGTATAAGATCCCTTATACAGTGACAAGCACAACCACGGCGGGCGGGTTTGCATCCTATCAGTTAAGCCCGGCAGGATCAACAGCAACGCCCGAACGGCTCAAGAGTAAATTAAACGCCTTAATAGTTGCGACAGGTCAAGCGGACTTGTCAATCATCCAGGACGGAAGCAACCTTTACTTAAGGCATAAGAGCGGCAGCCCATACTTTGATTATTTCGACTATAACGGATATATTGATTTTAATAATCCCGATATACCTTTTATTGTCGGAATGAACCAAGACGGGCTTATATTTGACAGCATAGCCGCCGCCCGTCATTTACTTGTAGCAGGCACGACAGGAAGCGGAAAGAGCGTGTTTTTGCATACTCTAATATATACAATGCTTTGTAATCCACAGGATTATGTTTATCTTGTGGATTGTAAAAAGGTTGAATTTGATATTTACCGAAACAATGCAAGGGTATGTGATGAGGTTTTCGGCAATGAATCTTGCGCCGTATATGTCAATACATTAGTTGATACAATGGAATCAAGATATGCACGGATGCAGGCGGCCGGGGTAAACGATTTTAGCGACTTTATAAAGATATACCCGGATGAAAAACGGTATATATTAGTTATAGACGAGTTAAACGACCTTATCATGTCCAAAGAGGCGAAAAAAGCAATAATCCCTCAACTATTAAGGATAGCCCAAAAAGGACGGGCGGCAGGTTGTCATTTGATCTTATCAACACAACGCCCGGATGCAACTGTTATTAACGGCACATTAAAAGGTAATATCCCGACAAGGTTATCATTTAAGACACGATCAAATATAGATAGTCGGATCATCCTTGATGTATCAGGTGCGGAGCGGCTGACGGGTAACGGTGACGGGTTATATTTAAGAAATGCCGCATTTATTCCCGAACGCATACAAGCCCCATATATCACGCTGGAGCAAATACGAGACAGGGAACGACAAACGGCATAAAAGCGGACTATTAAAAGCCCTTGCATATTGCAGGGGCTTTTTTTCTGTCCTTATTTCAAAACTTGTCACTATTTCCGACAGCTTCACCCGATCCCAGGACTATCCCAACCGCCTGTATTTTTGCACCGAAAAACGGCTGATTTTATATACATTTTCGCTAAGTTCATTTTTGCTGATTTTTTGATTTTAGAATGCGCTTAAGCTGAAAAATCCAAAAAATGATTAGTACGCGACTTTTGAATTTTGATTAGTACGCAAAAAAGACAGCAACCGTGTCTGTTTGGTTACTGCCTTTTGAGTGGAGTTATTATTGTTAAGACGGCTTTATTATAGCGGATTATCGGTTAGTACGCAATCATTTTGTTGCATATTCTCCCTTGCCAACTTCTCAATCGGGTCAATGTTTGTCTCACTATAAACATTGCTTAACCGCCTTATCTCCGCTGTCAGCCTGTCGATTGACTTCCTTATGTCCTGTAAGTCTCTGTGTAAGTTTGGATTATCCATTGTTTTCACGCTCCTTCAATCTACTTTCTTCTACCGCTTCATATAATGCTTTATAGATGGATTCGGCTCTACTGTGTGCTACCCACGCATATACAAAATCCACATCGTCAAAGGATAAATGATATGCTCCTGTAATGCCGTTTCTCTTTACATACCAACTAACAAAAAATATAACGATCTTCTCTAACGCCTTATTTATCATATCCTACGCTCCTATTCATCATATCGCATACTTTCTGTGCTTTCTTCCTATCGCCTATGCTCCCGAATACTGGTATATACGCATATCCTCGCTTGTGGCAATAATAGAAGCCTTGCTTGTCTTTGGTTACTATGTAGGGCTTAGTCATAACAACCCCATTGTATCATTATTCCTTGGTGTCTGCCCCTGTAATCCCACCATTGTCATTACACCATCCCACCATATCTCTGTAAGTTTGAACACTTCGTATGTATCTAAATTTCGGTTCTCTCTTTTTATGGCTTCGTACCCCTTTTGATACATTGCTATAGTCCATATCATAGCTTCTGCCGCTTCACTCGCCTGTTTGTTTGTCATTAGTACGCCTCCTTTTCATCTGCGAACCTTTCCGCTGTTACGGCCTTAGACATTATTATCTGTATGCCTGTCTTTTCGTCCGTGGTGATGATCTCGACATTATTCGGTGTCATATTCCTTATATCCCGGATAGAGCAAAACATTGTCTTGTCATTCTGAAACGGATATACACTGTGCATATCGTCTAAGACATCGTTTAGTTCCTTGATTGTCATTCCTCTTAATTCAACCATTAGTACGCCTCCTATCTGTTCTTTTCTATCAGTTCTTCACGCTCTGATTGGGTTAGTTCATTCCATGGGGTTACGCCCTTTATGTTTAACTGACTGAATAAAGCCATTAGTACGGGTACGATTATCGAATTACCCGCCTGACGATAAAGTTGTGTCGGAGAATTGACCGCTTTCATCTTGTCAATATCATCATCTTTTACACCCATAAGCCGTAAACATTCACGCTCTGTCAGTTTAAACACTCCATAATCCTTGTATAAATAATCATCTACTTTCACTTTGCACACTCCTGATGTTGTTGTAATAGTTGGTGATACCTTACCGCCCTGTTGTACTCTTCCACGCCTTAACTTGCTTGTAGGATAACTAAAGTCAACCGCAGCTTGGTTACTCTCGATCTTGATATATCCCTGTACCGTTGCTTGACGTACTCCCAGCTTGTCTTGTCTTGTCTTGTCTTGTCTAAGCGGTTTTACTTTTTTATTTATCATTGTCAATATTATTTAATATATTCTTTTTGGCAGGTAGATTGAATTTGTCTATATAATCATTTCTCGCTTTTATAAGATATTCAATATCATTGACCGAATGAGCAATATAGATTTTTTTACCTTTCACTGTAACTTGCGCTCTAAAACCACAATTATCTCTTACTATTCCATAATAAGGAATACTCCCCCAATTACGGCGATTATTAACCTGTGTTGTATTATCAACCCATCTACAATTTGAAGGTTCATAATTTCCATTATTGTCTATACGGTCAATGGTTAGATTATCTGAATAACCATTTTCCAAAGCCCAATCTCTGAAATTCTCATAATGTTCCCATTCATTGCAATATTTTATACCTCTTCCCCCATAATTCTTATAATTTGGAGTATTGCGAGAATTACATCTTTTCTTTATATTCACCCATATATTATATAATCTTGTTTTGGACTCATTATGTGTTCTATGGCTATCTATTTTAAAACACCCACACGAATTAGTTGTTATTCCTATTCTTCCAGTACTTATTTCACATATTTTTCCACAGTCGCATTTACACAGCCATATATGATTAGTACCTTGTTTTCTTCCTGTATCTTCAATAACTGTTAATCTCCCAAATTTTGCACCACTATGTATTCTTGGTTCTTTCATCTTTATGCCTCACTTTTGCTATATATAAATTATCCTTTGTAAATGTTGTAAGACAGTTCGTTACTCCGTCACTTCTCGGCTCATACTGTTGTATGTTTGACCTCTTTTCTTCAATCATCCCTTGTTCATAGGCTTCTTTTCCATACTTTCCGACTACCTCAATCAAGCCTGTTTTCCTCATCTAACCTCACCAACAAATCAAGTGCTTTCTGCGACTTCACAACATATTTCAATGCCTGTTCCTCGGTCAAATCCTCAAAGTAATCCTCAATACACTTCGTAAGTTCCATCCCTGTCGGGAATGTAAAGCTGTAATCCCCTAAGATGCTCACAAGGAATGTTCTTTCACGGCTCTGTGCTACACCATAATCCACACCGTTTAAGTCCTGCGAATAACTTGAATAGCCCAAGTCTGTTAGAACATCAACCCACTTCTGATAATGTCTGATATTCTCACTTGAATGTATTGCCGGAACATTCTCCATTAACAGCACATCGGGTAATGCGTTTATCTCTTTGCATTCCCTTAATATCCTGCCGACTTGCCATAGCAAGGACGATCTTGTGTTGCTGTCCTCTGCCATTCCTGCCATCCGTCCGGCGATTGATATATCCGTGCAAGGAAAACTGTAAGTAAGTAAGTAAGCACCAAAACAATAGAGATAGCCATATTTCATCAATAAACATAGTATTTTCATGTTTATAAATTGATAATATTATCGTTGTTTCAACTAATCCTAAAACTATATATGATATTACGCATATAAGAACGATTTCAAGTGTAGTCATCCCTTATTCCTCACTTTCCTGTGGCTCAATTCACTTCGTGCCATACATAATCTGCATCAATCTCGAATACGTCTGAATATATTTCTGCATCTTCGTCATCGCATTCTGTTAAGGTCTGTGGTGCTGTTCCCTTTTCAAGAACCTTAATATACCAAACGCCCATATTATCTTTGGGATATCCTGCCTTAATCTTTGTTCCGTCCGAGAATCTTACCTCCACCGTGCTGTCGAAACACCCTATTTCATCAGCAGGGTAAGGCGCACCGTCCAATACTAAATTATCATCTCCATAACCATATACTTTTATCATTCCTTATCGCTCCTTTCCTGTGGTCTTACAAGCGTTAAATTAAAGTTGCTATGGATAAATTCAAGAGTCAATTCATGGTTTACCGCATTTCCAAGTTTGTCATAAATCCAATACATATCTTCTTGAGTAAAGTTTGTGCCAAGATAATTGTTATAACCGCATAACAAAGAATTTCTCCACTCAACGTTTCTTTTGGTTGTGGCATATGGTTGCCCTTTTGCTATCGGTCTTGAACACCATTCAAGTAATTTGCATATAATATCTTCTTTGTTCGTGCAATTTGTTGCTGTAAAATATACATTTCCTCTGTCAGAGATAATTAATTCTCCGCATCGGTTTATGTAACTTCCGTCAAAACATTTCATAACATTAAAAATCTCGTCTATCATTCATTCGCTCCTTTCTGTCTTTAGTAAATGAACTCCACCCGCAAAGTCGACAACCCAATCTTTATCATATCTGCCGTACTTCTTTGATAATTCAGCCATCATTTTTTCTTTTTGGCTTAACAAGGTATCTAATTCCGTTTTAATCAACTTAATTGCATGGTCACAAGCACGAACCGTCTTATAGTTTTGACTTGAACCTTGGTCGCATTGTATCGGTGCATAATTTCTATTGCTTATATCTTGAAGTGTCTTTATGTATTCTTTAATGCTCTGTTCTTCAAGAAAAGGATAATCAACTGTTTCTATGCTCATTCCTTATTGTTCCTTTCATCGGCTCAATATTTAATATCTAAGTTCCCGTGTTCGTTGATCGTTCTGCGCTTCGGCAGATTCCATCTTTTCCTATAATCATTTATGGCATGATACCCTATGCTGAATCTCTTTGATATTTGCTCTTGGGTTATGCTCCGGTCGAACCACATTCTCACAAACTCTTCTTTATCCTTGTCCGATAACTTAGGATGATTTTGTCTGTTTCTGCCGTTATTACACCCTTTTCCTCTCTTTATGCCATATCTTCGAAAAGTCCTTGATATTGTTTCTTCATGCACCCCCAATTCTTCTGCCATTTCGATATTGGTCTTATTGTCTTTGTTATTTATCAGATACTCTTTAGTAACTCTCAATATTCTTGGGGGTAAATCAAGCAGTTTTAAAGTCCTAGAAATAGTTTGTTGTGTTACATTAAACCGCTCTGCTATGGAATCAAGGGTGTTGCCCTCTTCATATAGTTTTTTTAGTAATTCCATGTCCTCAATCTTATATATTGTTCTTCCATCACCCCCTGTTGTTGAGTTGTATCCGTTAAAATAAGAATCGTATTTTTTTATATATTCCTCTTCTTTTCGGTCTATCTCTCTCTCTGGTATTCCTGTCTCCAATGTTTCAACCATGAACTTATCTTTTCCGTACTTCCTTATAGCGTTGTACAATTTATATGTACCTCTTGCTTTTTGTGTGCTAGGTTTCATATGCTGATTAAATCGTTCCCTAACACTTTGGGATGTCTGACCTATATATACCTTTTCATTTACCGTGTTCCGTATAATATAAATCGCATAATCTCTCATAGATAAATATGTCCTCTTCCACCGTTATGTTCGTTTATCCATTCGATTGCTTGTCTCATGGTATAACCATTATTTTCTACCACATCGAGTAATGCGTACATCTTTGAATGTGTTTCTTTGAGTTTCAAATATCTGCTTGTTTCTTCGTTCTCGCACATTACCCCGAATCCACATAAAACACAGCCGGTTCTTTGGCATCCTGTACAGTGCAAAGGCTTGTTACCTAACTCAAACAACTCGTTTCCTGTCCACTGAGCCATATCCATCTGACCCCATTCCTCGTCATCCGTTACCACATCACCGTATACAGAACATATCTCTAGGTTGTGGCTCTTGATGTAAAGCAATACGTCTTGCTCTGTCCAGAAGGACATTGGGTTCGATGTAGGGATTGTCAGATTAAATCCGTTGCAACTATTCTGTAACCATTTCTGAGTTCTCAATCTGCTCTCACTCGCCATCTGTGCCGTGATCGGTACTTTTCCGGTATCCTTGAAATACTTGTGGCTAGGATTCTTCTTCATGATGTTGCAACACTTGTTTGAAATCTCAAACGGTGCATCAAGGAAGAACTTATACTTCTCTAATGAGAACTGTGACCTATCGTAGCTAGGGATATTCGCCTTTATCGGATGCTTCTTATCTTTCGTGAGCATTCCTAACATTATCGCCAAACGTTGATTGTTCCCACCCTTTCGATGTACCATCCTGTCGTTTAGAATACTCGCCAATTCCTCGGAGTTTTCTATATTTGTTGTCATGCCCCCCTTCGTAGGTGACAATTTGCTAATGTGGTCTATGAATGCCTTGTCACTAGGGGCATTCGCCTTTGTCCGATAATTCCCTGTTCCTGTTACCCGTTCGTACCAATAGCGATACGGAATCCTGTCTGTCTGTCTGTCTGTCTGTCTGTCTGTCTGTCAAGACGATTTCGGTTTCAAGCATATTTGTCAAGCATTCTTCACGCAAACTTGTCAAATATTTTCTTGCCCCTTGTACACATTCACTGACTTCTTTACTAATCAAGGGAAATCCGTACTTCTTGCATACCTCAAAGAAATTCATCTTCGGTCTGACTATATCCACGTTGTCGAACTTCTTAACAAACTCCCTTAATTCTGGGTACTGTGTCGGTACGTCCACGAAACACCCTACTACATCGGGGTATTCCTCCCTAACAATATCCATCAGAACGGTTGAGTCTTTGCCACCCGAAAAGGAAACATATACTCCATTAACCCCGTAATACCTTATCCACTCCCTTATCCTCTGCTTGGTAAGGCTTATCTTAAGGTCAAGCGGTAATGCCTGTAGTTCCTGTAACTCCTGTATTGTATGTCTATTCTGCTTCATCCTCTTTCTCCTCAATCCTCTTTCCCTCTGATATCCTTAAGCCATTCCGTTATTGTCATTTGTGCTGTTTCCCGTTCTATCCGCTCACAAGCCTGTCTATAGTATTCAGGGTCAATCTCAAAACCGATATAATCAAATCCCAACTGTTTACAGGCTATTAAGCTGCTTGCCGAACCAACGTGTGTATCGAGTATCTTGTCTCCCGGTTTTGCAAAGTTATGTAGCAACCATTTGTATAGTGCAACAGGCTTTTGTGTAGGATGAAAACGAGGATCGTCTTTCTTTCCCTGTGGTGTATACTCAAACACCTTGGCATTGCCATTAAATGAAGTCCACGCATATTCAGCCATTGCCATTGAAAATGACTCGCTGATTGTAAGTTTGCGCCATATCAGAAAACATCTTGTCGGCGGCAGTTCAAAGTAATTACCGCCCCATATAATCTGATTCCGTGAGATGCGGAAAAGTTGTTTGAAATACTCCTTATCCGGCGCAACATCCCACGCAATGATTTTTTTGCGTATTTCCTCGCCCAAGTGCCGCCTGTTCTCGTAATTTCGGTTCTTCTTCCGCAGTCCGAACGTGTAATGTCTTGTAGCGGTCGAACCTGCCCCCAAACCTGTTCCAGTACCCCCCCCCCACTATTTTCGGGGGTCTGATGATACTTAGAAAACCAACCCTTACAACCGCCACCCTCGGTAAATCCTGCTCCGTATGGTGGATCTACTATCGCAAGGTCAAAGTAATCATCGGGTATTTCCCTCATGTACTCCATGCAGTCAGCATTGATAAAGCTAT
>JAEEGL010900076.1_pt1 | contig 17750 bp, 2 predicted proteins | sample 9134231 | NCBI WGS metagenome assembly JAEEGL01 (sample SAMN16246548, study PRJNA631951) | gut metagenome | biome: gut microbiome; feature: rumen; material: fiber-attached | host: Bos | place: Iran: Karaj | collected 2018-10 | reverse complement strand
GTCATATAATTTTTGAAGATCCGGTATTTCGGGTATCATTAAATCGTCTTCTACCCAAGTTAAATATATAGGAGATTCCGGATCCTTATTTAATATCTGTCTTAAATATAATGTTGCAAGTTCAACATTTTTTCTTGCTTGTAAAACAAGCGGAACAATGTTATTTACTCTGACTTCCTGTGTCATAACATCCAAATTGCTCGACAACCCTTGTTTGTATCTTGCTTTTGTTTCAGCTAAATGTTGGTTTGCGATATCCAAAGAATTTTCTTGAACATGAACAAGAGCGGATGCATAAATTATCATATAACAATAATTTATGACTTCTTTTGCTACCAAAGATTTTGCATGCTTTAATTGATAATCAGCCTGTTCCGACTGTAATTTTCCGTACTCTTTGGTATTTTTAACTTTACCGCCGGTCCATAAAACCCAATTTGCCTGAAGTTGTGCGGTAAATGTATTATTTACGGGTGAAACTTCTACCATTTTTTCCCCGTCATCCGTCTTAGCCAATGCTTTTGATCTTAATATAGCTCTGTTATAACTTGCATTAAAATCCACATAAGGATAGTATGAAGATTTCATTTGCTCGTAAACTTCATCACTTATTTCCTTCATTTTACTTGCGGAATAAACCCGATAGCTGTCTTTTAACGCTATTTTAACAGCTTCGTTTATTCTTATTTTTGTTCCCTCTTTTTGTTCTATTTCTTTAAATAACTTTGCATTCATAGGGTTATTTTTAGAATAATCACCGGCAAATATATTTGTAGTAAATAATAATGCTAAAAACAAACTAAATATTTTTTTCATTTTTTCTATCCCTCTATACTTCCAAACTTCCATGCCTCAAAAATTGCTTTCATCAAATTTTATAGTCTATTGCCTTTAAAATTGACATTGTAATATCTTTAGGTTCAACTTTTATCAATTTTACAGGTGCAAAAACAATATGATATAAACAAGATTCAAACAAATAATAAGCAAGTTCCACATTGTTTTTGGATATATTATTTTTTTCGGCTTCTCTATTAAAAATTTCTTTTGCAAACTTTTTATTTTCTTCTTTTAACGGTTTAAATTTTTTTTCGAGTGCAGGAATACCTTTGATATAATCTATCATATGTAAAAAAAATTCTAACGATTTTTTTGTTTTTTCTTTATATGCTTTTTGAAAAATATCGTTTAATATATCTTTTAAAGAAAGATTTTGTTCGATGTATTGCTTTAATTTTTTATTTTGCTCATCTAAAACATGTTTTATTATCGTATAACAAATTTCATCTTTATCTTTAAAATAATAATAAAGAGACGGTTTTGTTATATTACATGTAGTGGCAATTTCCCGCATAGAAACATCTTTTACAGATTTTTTTCCCATTAAATTAAACGCAGTTTTTAATATTTTTGCTCTCATTTTATTCTCTATAAACAAACAAATTTATTTACCGAACGGTAAGTAATATAACATATAATGATATTTTTGTCAACAACAAAAAAAACATCCCAATATCTTATAATGGGATTTTTATCATTTTCAATCTTCTTTTTTTAATCACTTCACAATTTTTATGCAGATGCCAACAAATTTCTTACTGCATCTGCCGATACGACTACGCTTTTCTTAACCGCATTATCCCTATTTCTATCAAAGACTAACATATCTCCTGTTTTCAACAATAAATCTAATGTTTCAATAATATTTCTTTCAGTTTCTAAATCGACATTTCTATCAAACATTATATATGAAGAATTGATTTTATTCAATATAGAGTTTATAAAATTCTGTTTCATATTTCTTGCATACGATAAACTCATTTGGTCAAATAATTCCATTGTTTGTATATTTGACAAATCAATACCTGCAATTTTAGCTTGAAGCAATAAATATCTTAATACTTTTCTTTCGTTAGTACTTAAAACATTTAAAACTTGTATTATATCATTATCTGCATAAGCAACTGCCGTATCAATAAATTCTTCTTCTACGGATGATTCAACAACACCTCTAACTAATTGTTTTATAGCTTTCATTTTCATATCATCTTCAATATTTTCATCCATTATAATTTTTACTTCTTCTTTCATTCTTAATGACAATTTATCTTTATTATTAATATACCAATGTTCAAAACGATCCAAATTATAATCTTTCTCTGTCAGCATATCTGTAAAATCATTTATATTAAACTTTTCCTTGAATCCTTTTTTTCCAATACTTAAACCTATAGAATGTGAAACTTTGACTTTATTCTGATATTGGAAAACTTTTAAACTACGAACATTTTTCAAACTTACCTTTTTAACGGATAGTGCAATTCCAATTGACATCAATTCTTTTACAATTGTATTATTTGCATTTATATCACTATCATTTTCATATTCCAATTCAATTCTGCCTTTTTCCAAAAAATCATTAAACAAAACATTAGCTTCGTTATTTAATTTACCCATCTCTTTTTCGTTTAATGTTATGCTGTAATTTGTTTTTTCATTTATAATACTCAAAGTTTTTATATCAACATTTTCGCCAAATTTAATATTTACATCCGGCATAATAAAATTGATATTCGTTACTATGGGATTTATAAATATATCCAATATATTTGATGTATCTTTTACTTCCGAAATATCAAATTTCACACCTGTAAGATTTTTGAATCTATTTATATATTCCGTTATTTCCGCAACGTCAAAATTTTCAGATGCTCTAACAACCAAATTGACATCAAAACCTAAATTTCTAAGGCGAACAACTTCACTTTTTACAATTGTATCCGCTTGTTTATCCGTAATTAAATCAAGTGTATTGTAACCACCATCATCTCGTAAACGGATTAACTGTTCCGTAGTCAATCTGTTTTTAATATTATATTCGGTAGATTTTTTAACCGGAGCATTCATTAAAGAAAATTCTATTACATCTATATTTTTCCTTATCTTAATATCAGAACATATATATTCTTTCTTTTGTTTAATTTCTTCTAAAAATTTATTATAGATTCTATTATACTGTTCGGAAACAATAAATTTTCCTCCATAAATTTCTTCAAATATTAAAGAGCTAAGGCAAGTATCATAGGTCAATCTGTCCAAATATTCAATTTTTGCAAAATTTATAAGTTCTTTTTGTTTTGAGCTTTCAAGTTTATCAAAATTTTCTTTAGAGGCACCAAATACAGTCATTGCAAATTCATAGGTATCACTATTTTCTATATTTTTAACACCTACTTTAAAATTAATATCATATCTTTCATTATTTTCTACATAGCTTACCGGAATATTGCTACCTCTTATGAAATTTTCATGCACAATATCATAGTCTTCATAAAAATTAATATCTGTAAATCGCTTATCATAATTTTCTTCCTGCATTGTTGATAAGACGGCATAACTTGCAGATGGAACAAAGAAATTCCCAAGTTTCTTAATTTGATTTAAAAGTTCGTCAACAGAAGAATAGAAAAAGCCTTTTTTGTTAATTAAAATATCATTTTTAATTTGTTTTTGTTCATCAACCGAAGTATTTTGTGAAATATTTTTTGTCTTTGCTACTCTATTTTTTCTTGCTCGTATTTCCGAGCGTTTATTTAACATTTCAAACGTAAACAAGGAAGCCATACTACCTAACATAATTTTTGTCGCGGGTGATAAACCTTGTATAAATCTAACCCCTTCGGAAATATCCAACATATTACCATGTTCTACTTCATTTTGATATTGTCCTATATGAAAAGAAATCATACCATTACCTATAAAAAGTAACAAATATGGGAAAAAATTAACCGTTAAAAGAAAAAATTTTGTATATCTATCTCTAAATGATGGTCTTGTTAACAAAAAAACAGATACTAACATTAACGCCGGCACCACAACAGGCAATATAGGGAATATTTGTGAAATTGCCGGTAATAAAATATATGAAAAAGGCATATTTGTTAAAAAAGGATTAAGAAAACTAAAACCGACTCCAAATATATATTTTAAAATTCCACTTAAACTTGTACTCAAAGTTACAATTAGAGGAGAAAACTCAATAATAAAATCTTTTACTTTTGATAATATCGAAATATCTTTATTCAATACATTATTTAACGAATTTCTAACTCTTCTATATTCTATAAAAGAAGCTATTACAAACCCGACAGAAACAGGAAAAACAAAGTATATAAAAACAAAACTTACAGCACCTACACCTAACGACAAAAACAAATAAAAAGCTATAGATGAAAAAAGTCCTATTGCTACATGTTCAAAAGTATTATATTTTAAAAACCTATGACCTTGCTCCCATCTTACTCCATACTTAATCAAGCCATAAATAGCCGTAAAACAAACACCGACAAATAATATTGCACCGAATAAAGAGGAACCGGCGGAAAAAGCCAATGAAATCAATGCAATATTAACCAAACCTACTACAACCCCAGCAGTAAAATCCGACACACTTTTTTCACTATAATGAACGTTAATTTTTTGAATTCTGTCTAAAGAATTTTTATTATATGCTATTGTAATTAAGCTTATCATAGTAGTGAGAGTAACAGCAATAGCCGAATACATCAAGAAAGAAGGAATAACAGCAATACCTAAAAATAAAGTAACGATACTAATTACAAGGCCGGCATTTGCCATATTGCCCAAAACTCTATTTACCAAAAATTTTACACCGTTTTTTAAATATTTACTATAACCTGTTTCAGATAAAATAATTTCGTCAATTAGGTTTTCTTTATTTATGTTGCTTATTCCATTCAACCATTTTTCCTTTACAAATGTTGCAAACAAAATACCGCCTAATATAACAACTATATATGGGAATGAAACAATCGCCGAACTCACAGCCCCAAAACCAATAAAATGTGCCAGAACAATTATTAAAGTTACAAATGTTGTTTTTATGGGTAATACTTGAAAAGCTCTAACACAAAACATTATAAACCTTTCTTTTAAATTTACAAAATATCCTTCATTATAATTTAAAACTTGTTTGATATTTTCACAACCTTCCTTGCCTTTTAATTCATCATAGACTGATTCAAGAGCATGTCGTTTAGTGTTTTCTATAAATTGTTTTTTTGCACTGGCAAAAAAAGCAATACGTATAGAAAGTTTATTTTCTCCTATAAACCTCAAAATTTCAGAAGTTCCGTCTTTCTCAAGTTCATTAGATATACTGGAATTAAAACTTTCTTTCTTTGCCAAAAATTCCATATACAACGTATACTTACATTCTTTTATTATATTTTCTATTTCATTATCATACTTATCAGTCGTAATATTAAGTTGAGATTTAATCCAACTAACACTAACGGTATGCTCATTAAAAACATCTTGCAAAAAATCTTCCGTTTGCATTTTAGATAATTGCTCCCTATATTTTTTACGCTCTTTATTTTTTATTTCTATTTTTTTATACAACGAACTTGCAACAAAGACAATTTCCTCACTATCTTCTTTTCTTAAAGCTAATATATTATTTTCATCCTCTATGATATTATTCTTAAAAGTTTCGAATTCAGCATCGGTATTTTCATTGAAATTTTCCATATAAAATTTCTTTTGTTTAAGTTTATTCTGCCGTTCAACACTTACGGGTTTATTTTCTATTTCATAAAATTTACTTTCTATAATTTCACCTATATCATCTTCTTCAAAGGTTGTTTCAGCAACATTTTTATAACTCTCAACAGAATGTACCGTAACAACCAACTGAGGGCCTCTTTCGGCATAGTTGGTATTTCTATTAACCCTACCGTGCAATTGTTTACGATTATTTATACTCAAATTTTCAATCAAATCCCAAAAAATCACAGGCCTTTTAATATAACCTATATCATTAAAATCTCTCACCCCATTTTTAGTTAAAATGATTGCGTCATATTTACCGGCATTTACATTTTTAACTTCATTACCCAAGTCTTTTATTGTATATTCCAATTCATCAACAACAAGAATCTTATCTTCAGAAACACCTTTGACCATAAGTTCTTCTTTCATAGATGCAGCACTATTTATACTTTCTGTAGCAAATATATGTACCATCCCATTTTGTTTACCGAAAGATTTTTCAGCAGCAAAACGATATTTATCCGCATTAGTTTCTTTTATAAAAAAGGCAGCATTACCATTTTCCGAAGAAAACTTATCGTTCTGCAATTCTATATCGGCATCACCGGTCCCTGATGCTTTGCGAGTATTATTTTCTCCAAAGAAAAGTTCTACCGTATAGTAATCACTTATATCGGATATTTGAGCAGGATTATATTCGGCATTTTCTTTTACACAAATTGCTAATTGTAAAAATTTATTTGAGAAAGAATCATTTTCATCAGATATCTGTCCATTTTTTATAAGATGAATTTTATTTTCTTTAACAATATATGCTCCATCTTCACCCTCTTTATAACAAAAACAGGCTGTTGCAACGGCATTTATATAAATTTCAAGCATCTCCTCGGGTATATTTTTGTTAACGATACTATTATTTTTTACTTCATCATATAATTTACCTGCAGCTGTTTTGCGGAAAAACCAAATTTTATCATTTCTTAATATAGCTTTTTTCTTTTTAATACAAAAAACCGATTCATCACCTTCATATTGTTCTACAATTTTCATTATTTCATTAACCGCTTCTAGCTCTCTTTCTACACTTTCTATTTTCCCATTCTCAGGTAAAGAAGCATTGAAAGTATCCTTAGAATTTTCATGATAATCAAATTCATCCAAATGCAGTTTCATTTTTTCTTTATTGTCCAGTTTTATTTCATTACGAAAATACAAAGATGTCATAACACCGATATTTTGCATATCGGAGAAAATAAGACGTTGTCCTTGTGCACCAAAAATTTGTTCATAAAAATCCCCGGATGATTTGTGGTCTATAATTGAAACAGATTCTTCCATTATTTTTAATTTTTTTTTGTCTAAAGAGTTTTCTCCCATCGTATATCCAATTACATCTTCATTCGTTATCTCTCCTTTATTTAACATTTCTAAAAGTTTATTGTTTTCTAAAACATAAGCTTTATTTTCCCTAACAATAGTAACAGGAATCATTTCTGTTTCAGCTATATCCAAAACCGATTTAATATTATTTATAAATCTAAAAAATCCTACGGCATCTCTGCAAACCGAACCCTTTGAATAAGAAGTAAATATATTTGTATTTCCGTTCTTATAGTCACATGCCATTGCTAACCTAAATGCGTCCGTTTTTCCAATTCCGGAAGTAGCCTTCACACTTTTACCTGATAACATCATAATAGCAATAGCTTTTTGAATTTCAGATCTTCTTGAATCTCTGTTTACTCCATATTCGTTTTCCTGATATTTATCAAACGCTCGCTCTAAATCATCTGGAAGCAAAGTTCTGTCCAAATTATTTTCTTCACAAAAATCGTCCAAAAAAGTATCAACATCAAAATCGTCTTCTATTTTAATGGCTTTCCCGTTAGGGTTTTCTAAAAGAATATCTTCGTTTCTTTTAAAATCCGATTCTTTAAACAAAAATTTTAATGAACCTAAAATTCCTTTAATACCGTTGAAATGTATTTGAAGTTTCAGTCTTTCAAATAATGTAAGAGAACCATTTTTCCTAAAATTATCAATATCTTTAATATTTTGTAATATATACTTTAAATTTTTATCTTCTTCTATTTGTTTTTCGTCTTTATTATATACATCAATTATATTCTCTTCGGATATACCGGCTATTTTTAACGATTCGTTAATATCCGATGCAATTTCTTTTATGGAGCTATCATCGGATAAAGAAATCGATGCTATTTTTGCCTTTTCCCCCTCATTTTCAATAACAATATCATAATAAATCATATCTTGTTCATTTTCTTTATCTGTCTTTAATTTAATTTCATTCTTTTTATCATCATATACCAGTTCTAACTTACCTAATTCAAACATTTCTTGAAGTTTATAATTATCAATATTTTCCGTTATTTGTTGAAGGGCTTTTGTCAATTTTTTTATAAGCTCATTACTATCTTTCTTTTCACATTTTATAGAACTCAACAAAGATTTCATAAACAGAAGTTCCGCAGATGTTGAATTTGAATTAACTTGTTGGGAAATTATCCAATTTGCTAATGCCTGAAAATCTATTTTACTTTGTTCTTTTGCTATTTTATAATAAATTTCTTCCGCCAACTTTGTACCATCTTTAACATTGGGAGTAATAACAATATTTGTAATGTTTTTATCGGATAGAAGTTTTGATATAGCTTCGGTATGAAAACCGCCTGATATTATGAAATAAATCTTTTTCGCCTCAGATAAAGAATTCATTGTTTTTTCAATTTCATTTATTCCTTCTATATTATCTAATTGTTTCGCATCATCCAAATCTTTTAAACAAGACATAAAATAATTGTTTCTGTCTAAGTTTATTTCATAAAACTTGTCTGCCGTTTGTTCATATTGCAAAAGAGTTTTTATAAGTCTATTATCTAAATATTTTACCCATAAAGTTTTGAATTTTTCTACATTATCCTTATAATAATATAATTCATCTGCAGTAACCTTACCGGAAATATATGACTTATAAGTATTGACAAAACTTGAAAGAAATATAATATCTTCTTCTGCTCTGTTAACGGCAAAACGGTCATTAATTGCATCTTTAAAAATTTGTTCTTCTTTTACAAGCTCAACGGAATTTATTTTTTGCATTAATTCAACATACAAAAACAATTTCTTTAAATTGGGTAAACCTACCGATATGTCAAAATTATATTTTTTGGAAAGCTCTATTATATAACAATATAATTTATCAATATGTTGGAAGTTTTCTGTTTCCTTCAACAACATCTTATATGCAGCAGAAGGCAATAGTTTTTTTAACTTAAGTGCCAACATTTGCAATTCACTTACCGTTTTTTCATAATCTACAGTTCTCTCTCTGTCTACTAAGTCTATATATAAAGACAAGTTTTCATATCGTGTTATATCTACACCCAACTTATCCGCATATTTTTTCATCAATACAAAATATTTTTTAGGGGCTAATTTACCGGATAAATAATTTTTTGATAATTTTTCTATTCTTTTTTGCTGTTTGTTATAATATTTTTCCTGCAGTTTTTTAATACTATTGTCTATTTCACTGAAATAAATATCCAATATTTTGTGTTCACTTACAATTAAACCGAATCTTTTTAAATTGTCCAAATATTCATCTTTATTCTCTAATCCTTTTATAATTTCAGTTTTACCGGATTTTGCACTGTAATATTCAGCTCCGGTTAATCTGCCTGAATCCAACAAACTTTCCATTATAGTATTTCTTAAATTATTATCTTTTACAGATGTAAGCCATTTTGTGCTTATATTACCGTAAGCACCTTCAAGATAAATATTTTTTACACCGTATTTTTCATCGAACAAAGAAATTATATTATTTATATTTCTTTGAACTTCCGAGTGGCTATGCAAATCTTGTATATTAATTACAATTGTATCACTACCTGCAAAATGAGCCTTTGTTATTTTCCCATAATTAGAGGGTAAAAAAAACTCATTAAATATCTGTTTATATTGAGAAGCAGTTTCTTCAGATATTGTCGCCGATGCTATTACATCCCGGCAGACTGATGTTACAAAGAAACAGGCAATCACCATCAAAGCTATTACTTTGGTAACTGAGCGATTGAAAAGCAGGGAAGATGAAATTTTTAACAGATTACCACTATTTGCCGACAACGACAAAATGATTGATGATAAAAGTTTCTTTGTTTTTTTCATTTTTATATATATTTTTCAAACAAAAATATCTTTTTCGTCGTCATTAATATTATAATCTTTATTATTATAAAAAACAACAATTTATTTGTGAAGAATTTGTGAAAAATCAAGTAAATTGGCAAAATAAATTTATGTTATTTGAAAAGTAAAAGAAACAATAATTAGAATCGACAATTTTTGATACAAAAAAATTAATTTTGAAACAAAATATTATGAAATGATTGAAATTTAACGTTATATAAAAAACTAAATCAAACAAGTCTTGTTTCCATGTATAACGGTTTGAGTCAAGTTGGTTGTTAAACTACAAACGACATGAATTACAATACCGTATATAATTTATAACAATGTTAAAACAAAAAAAATTACAGATACAGAAGAACGGAAACTTTTGTAATACAAAAAGTTTCCATTCTTCTATTATTCCAGTCTTTTAAACTATGCGTTAGCCAATATGGTTCTTACCGCAAGAGCTTCCACAGTTACCTTTCCTACATTACCGCTTCTTCTGAATTCTTCTATTGTTATATCAAATATCTTTCCAAAATTTTCCAAAGCCGTTTCTCTGTTACTATTTAATGGCGGTATATATTTACTATTCATTATCTCATCCGTTAATTGATACATTATTCTGCCTGCTTCATTATAATAATCTTCTGCCGATTTATCCCATGTTCCACCTTTATCCAATTGTTCTTTCATTTCTTCTACACTTATCCCTTCCATTATTAATGAGGTCATATATGACAATACCGACTTCTGCCATTTTATATCTTTCTCAAATTTTTCTTTAATCAAATTATTTGTACCCGGGAAAGAATAAAATATATCTCTGGCTTCTTTCATTGCCAATCCTCTTACATATCCGTTAGCTTCTTCTATATTACCTTTATCCATTAAATATTCAATATACGATTTATCTTCTGCCGATAAATCCAACATCTCTATATCCGCTTTATTTATATCTCTGTTTCCTAAAAATATATCCTTTATTTCTTTTACTTCCAATATATTATTTATTCCTCCTTCATTTAATGCCGCATTCATTCCCTTTTCAAACGTAGAGGCTGTTCTTATTTTAAAGAAATCTTTTATCTTTGAAAACAAACTTATCGTATCCACATCAGTCTCTTTATTTTCAAGCACAGCTACAACTCCTACGACTTCAGTATCGCTCATTAATCCTTTTAATGCTTTCTCCGAATTTATTATCACTTTCTTAGAGCCTAAAACTTTTTCTCTGTTCTCATACTCAACAACAGGCAATACTCCGTATTTCTCAAAGATCTCTATTCCTTCCTTCTTAAATATTTCATAAATTTCGGAATTGAATTTTATTGACATCGTTTTGCTTATATCACCTATAGTTTTCATTTTTGCCAATATTTCTTTTGCCGTTTCAATGTTACTTACACTTGTTGCATCTTCATACGTACCTGCTTGTACTATTCTTTCGGATATATCATTTCTTGAATTAACTTTATTTGATGTTATTATGTTTAACCCTTCTTCTTTTGCACTTTCTATCTCACTATCACTTAATGCTCCAAGTTCCAGTATAAATGAAGAACAATCCGTAGCTTTTTTTATTCCAATTAATTCTTCTGTTTTTACATCTGTTCCTTTTGCCGTTAAGTCAAATTCTACACTCGTAGGATTATTTACATTTGCATTTCGTTTTTCATTTCTAAATCTATCTACTATTGCATTAGTATCTCCGCTAATTATATCATCCGCAAATACCATTAAAACATTACTTCTTTCATTTAATGTTGTTGTCAATGCTTCTTTTATTCTTTGTTCACTAAGCATTGTTCCTCGTTTTGAAAATACTTCTATAACACCGTTTATCACTTTAAACCTTAATAATATATCACCATTTTCATTTTGCAATACCGCTTGGCCTCCTCTTTCATTCAATGCTTGCCTTATTATGTTAAGAGTTACCAATCTTATATTGTTTTCATTTGCCCATCTTTCTAAATCAGGTGTCGTTTCCTTAACTACCAATACTTGTTCTCCCTCTTTTATTTCTTCACCAAAAAGATTTGAAGCTAAATCCGTTAATGTATCCGGTGATACCATACTCATAGCAATTTCAACAGAATCCGTAGCCGCTCCTTGACTGGATACAAATGTACCTTTTACTTTGTTCCATACTTTACTCATCGCTCCTAATAATCCTTTCCCATTCATATTTATCTCTGCTTTCATCCCGGTTTGTCTTTCTGCACTGGTTTGTTTTTCCGCAGTTGTCAATTTAACATAGCCTAGAGGATTATTGTCTGCATCTGCATTAACCATATAAACTCTGTTTTTATTTTCTTCATAAGTGAGGAATCCTTCTTTGCCTGCTTGTTTTATTTGTAATCCCCAAGGTGCATCTATTGTATAATATTCTTCTTCTGCTATACCCAATTTAGACATCTCTTTAAATTCTGTCGGAACTTTTACTACAGGAACAAATCTAGGATCATTTATATCTATTACATCTTTCACATTTTCATAAAATTCATTCGCCACCTTATTAACAGGTCCGTCTCCTTTTCTTATTTTATTATATTCTTCCCATGTAATTTCTTCATAATTATCAGCATAATTGCCTACAGGATAAAAATCATACTGTCCTTTTTCATTATCCCACTGCAACGATACTGCCAAATTACCTTTAGCATCCGCGTATTCTCTTACATCTTCCTCTGAATATGTAGCTCCATCCGTAAGTCCTACATTTTTCTTACCACCTAATTTTTTCTTAATAGATTCCCAACTTTCTTCATTTATATTACTTTTATAAACTACTACCGCTGCTTTAATATACGGTTCTGCCAAAACGCCTGAATTTTTATACTTATCTACAAGTTCTGGTTGACCATGTATAATTAATATCTCTTTAAAAAATTTCTCTATGTTCTCAGATGTTTTTGGTATATTTGCAAATCTATCTTCAAATCTAACCTCTAATGCTTCTATATTTGTTTCTCCTCCTGTATCCATACCTTTACTTAAAAACTCTGTTAATCTTTCATCTATTGTTTTGCCTTCTATTCTTTTTCCCAATATTTCACTATTTATCCCATATTTTGAACAAAAATCTTTTTTCATATTTTCCAGTAACTTTTCTTGCTCTCCCTTTACATCTTGTCTACCATTCATTATATCTGCTTGATAACCGGTATTGAATATCCCCTTTATCTTATCCCATGCTTTACTCATTTCTCCTAATAATCCTTTTATATTTATCTCCGCTTTCATACCGGTTTGTCTCAATTGCTTAATATCTTTTAATTCCGACTTTATAAACATTTCACTTATATTTTTATACGCACTTTGACGATAATAAGAATTTTTTTCGGATAATATTTCTTTTACTCCTTTAAGATTTTCTTCCGTCCTTTCTTGATTCGTTAACAATAAATTTAATAACAGTTTCCTCTTTTCTCTCGAATAACCATTATCAAAAATCGTAAAAAACAAGTCATTGTGTTTTGTTATAAATTCTTCGTTCCCTTCAAATTCGTTTAAATACCATTCAAATTCTGTCGCACTTTCTATATCCGATATTATTCGTTCCAATAAATCCATATTACCTTTAACAAACTCCGGATGAGATTCAAACCATTGTCTGTTAGCATCCGTATTCTTTATTCTTGGATTATCTTCCCAGTCTCCATATTCATGCGTATTCCTATAATCTGCTATTAAATCTTTATATGCTTGTTTCCCTTCTTCCGTTACCACTGCCGTAGTCTGCTTATTGTTACCTTCCCTAATAGCTTTCAATTCCGAATTTACAAATAAATTTCCTATGTTTTCATAAGTATTCGAATATCTATCCGATAGTATCTCTTTTACTCCTTCAAGATTTTCTTCCGTCCTTTCTTGATTCGTTAACAATAAACTTAATAACAATTTCCTGCTCTCTCTTGAATAATTCTTGAAAAGTGTCAACATCAAGTCATTGTGTTTTGTTATAAATTCTTCGTTCCCTTCAAATTCATTTAAATACCATTCAAATTCTGTCGCACTTTCTATATCCGCTATTATTTGTTCCAATAACTCCATATTCCCTTTAACAAACTCCGGATGAGACTCAAACCATTGTCTGTTAGCATTCGTATCCTTTATTCTTGGATCACCTTTCCAGCTATTATAGTTTTGCTTATAATCTTTTATTAAATCTCTATATGCTCGTTTCCCTTCTTCCGTTACCACTGCCGTCGTTTGCTTACGATTTCCTTCTTTACTTAAAATTTCATCTATTTCTTTCATCGTACCTTGAGAGTCTTTTAATAATTCCATAAACTCTATAGCTGCATTAATATCTTCACTATCACTGGATGCTCGACTACTAGGATTAAATGTCTTAAGTATTTCAACAACATTGTCTACTTCGGCATATGATGACAATGTTATAAAATCCATAAATCTGTTAAACATATCTCTATCTGTTTCATTTAAAAATGCTTCTATAATTACCGATGAAACGAAAGAGGAGTCTGTTATAATAAATGCACGTTGAAATCTATTATAAGTATTCCCGTCTATTTCGCTTAACCTATTAAACAATCCTTCAAGAAAAGTACTTTCTAAACCATAATATACATGCCTTGAAATGTCCATATTAGTAAACAATGTATATATCGTAGGAATCCTTATTTTTTCGGCAAACTCTTTCAATGTTTCTCCATTACTATTATTCAAAAAGTTATCAAATATTTCATTGATATCTCTATTGTTGGTATTAGAATCATTATATTCTGTCCTCAAAGAGAAAATAGTCATTGCATCTTCGTAAGAACAATTCTTTATAACTTTTACCAAGGTTTCGTTTGAGAAAACTTTTGATTCCAATATATTATCATAAAATCTTAATACATCTTCTGTCGTTTCTGCTATCGTTTCTCCCTTATATTTATACCTATATTTAGCATCTATCTCTTTCCTTAACTTTTCTTTTTGTTCTTCATAATTAAACTCATCTTGTTGTCTAATATAATCCATTACTATAGAATTTATCTCTGTAGCCTGTGCCCAACTTTCAGACATTTTATTTCCCGAAGCCCTTTCAAAAACAAGCTTTCTCATCTTTTCCTTGCTCTTTTCTCCAATCTCATCCCAACTCTCTCCGTTACGATTATAAACAAATGTAGTAAACCATTTTAATGCATCAGCCTTATTTTCCTCTCCTTTTAAAGCTCTCCCCAGTTCTTCAAATACAGGATATGCATCCAACTCATCTGTAGCACTTGGTCTTCCAATGAATACATCAAATATTTCTTGTAACGTTTTAAACGTATAATAATTCTTATCATCGTTAAGCAATTCAACAATATAGTCTTCAGCTTCTTGCTCCAATGAATCTTCTTCCACTATCTGTTTATATGCTTCGTCATTCATATTCTCGGTATTAAATATTTCTGAAACCGTTATCCCGCTATTTGCAAGAAGTGCTACTGTCAAACTTACCTTTTGAGAAGTAAAATACTTTATTGATATTTCTCTGTTTAACTCACGACTCGAAAGTATTTTGAGATTTACCAACGCTTTCATTTTATTTTCTCTTGTACTTTCCGCATCTAATATCTTATGAATATTTTCCTTCTTCTTTTTCTCAAGTTCTATTGCCGCTTTTTTCGCTTCGTCGTTCATACGACTAAAATCTTTTCTTATCATACTTTCAATACTCTTATCTACTATCTCGTTAAATTCACTATCACTTAATTCATTAACATAACTATATCTTTCTTTATTCGTTTGTTCCTGCTCTTGTTCCTGCTTTTGTTCCTGCTCTACAATAACATCAACAGATCCTGTTAAAAATTCTTCAAGTATTTTGGTACTCGGATCAGCCATACCATATCTTAAAAATTGAATAAGTGCTCTTTCTCTTGTCTTATCAAAATCCCTACGTTCAAGTTTCTCATATAATTGTACTTGTTTTTCCCTTATGCTTTGCGAATTCTTTTCGTATTGTTTCCTTAACTCTGCTATAGGCGTTTTCCCTCCATCCAAATCTACCAACCTCATAAATTCATCTAAAGATAATGATTTTATTTTTGCAGAACTTACTGTCCCATTCCTTATATATAAGTTCTTTATTAAACTACGTATACTTGTCCTTTGTTCCTTCGTTGCTTTATCGTATATATTATCAAAATACGTCCCAAGAAAATCTTCAATTGACATTTTATGCAGCTCTTTTACATTCACCTCAGTTAAACTACCATTACTTTTATAACGTGCCGTAACTATTCTCTGTTTTAAATTATTTATATTCCTAATTACACGTGCAAATAAATCAACTGTCCCTGAACTGAAATTCCCTAATTCTGCCTGCTCTATTAATAAATCATATGCTTCACCTTCTGTATCTGCGTACCGGCTTGTTTTCCATGATTCCATTTCAAGATTGTACAGCTTTGCTTCCTCAGATACGGCCTTCGGTATTAAACTGTCAAGATACTTCGAAAATACTGCCTGATCTGCAATCTCTATCTTTTCTAAAAACTTTTCTATTTCTTCGTCACTCTTTACTTCCTGTTTCGCTTCCGCTTTATTTTCTTGCCTACCACTCATTATATCTGCCTGATAACCCGTATTGAACATCCCCTTTATCTTATTCCATATATTACTAATTATCCCGCTATCTTCCTTTGCCGATTGTGTTGATTGTTCGGTTCCGGCATAATTATGTGCTTGAGTTGTAACATATTTTATCATTTCAGCTTTTTCTTTTGCTTTTATATCTTTACTTTCAACTATTTCTCTTAATTCCCTTATCTTATTTTCTTTAAAGTCTTCGGATACTCCTTTTAAATTCTTTATTTCTTTTTCCGCATCCGCTTCCATATCAAATGCTACCAATTCCTCAATTTGCCAGCTACTTGCAAAGACAAACTGACCAGGTGTCATATACCCAAACAGTAAAGTAGTAAATGCCGCAGGAATCAATCCTGCACTAACAATAGCAGCATCCCACGCACTCATAGAAAGAAGAGGAGCAATATTGCCGGTTAAAGCGTTATATACCACCAAAGCCATTACACCAATTGAACCGGCCATCGTAACTTTACCAAAAGTATCATGAGTAGGACTCATTTTACTATACCATCTTCTTTCCATTTCTTTGTATCTTTCTTCAATGTCTACCTGACTCATTTCCGTTTGAGCAACAAATAATCCTTTTATTCTTTCCCATACACTTTTGTTCAAAACTTTTTCCGCACCATAAATTGAACTAATATCTACCTGACTACCGGTTACAAATAACCCTTTTATTGTATTCCATGCTTCACTCATCGCTCCTAATAATCCTTTTACGTTTATCTCTGCTTTCATACCGGTTTGTCTTTGCGCAGGTGCTTCAATATAATTTATAGGTTTCCAATTTCCATTTTCATCATTTTCTCCATTGACAAGATAATATCCTTTACTATCTATTACTATCCATGCATCCTTCCCTGCCGTCTTAGTTTGTGTTTCATCCCACATTGGTATATATATAGAAAACTCTTCTTCCACATCATAACCCAAATCAGATAATCTATACATCTTCGTCTCTTCTGTCTTTGAACTTGCTTTAATACGACCGCCTATCTCTACCCCTTCAAGAGCCTCTATAGCTTCACACAAAGCTCCATTACTATTTCTGATATCAGCTTCACTTGTAATATCTTCACTATAATTATCATAGTAATTATCTATAACATAAAAATCATATTCACCATCTGTTGTAAACTGCAATGCTATCGCACTTTTTTCAAAATCAAATTGTTGTAAATATTTAAGTTTTTCTGCATCAGATACTTCTTTTCCTCTATCTATATCCATCAACTTATTTATTATTTCGTTTGGAATTTGTTTTATACCTTCTTTTGTTTTTGAAATACCTCTCAATTCATAAATAAGTATAGGTTTCGGTTTTATATAACTCTCTTGCTCTACACCCCTTTCTTTCGCCCTCTTATCTATTTCTACACATT